>ERZ773241.170-NODE-170-length-76522-cov-69.449462_pt1 | contig 76522 bp, 57 predicted proteins | sample MGYA00580989_ERZ773241 | MGnify/ENA primary metagenome ERZ773241 (study PRJEB29015, sample SAMEA2737804) | human gut metagenome | biome: human gut; feature: human-associated habitat; material: faeces | place: China | collected 2012 ... | reverse complement strand
ATCACATTGACAATCAATTTGTTATAATTTTAAGCCTATTTCGCGACTGTCCCTACGTAAGGTTGGTACCCGTGCGTGTCGGGCCGCGCTGCCGCCTGGCAGAGCACCTGCACGGTTTCGGCCGACGGGGGCAGGTCCGGGCTGCCGATCCCCAAGTTGATGACACGTGTGCCGGATTCGTTCATCCGGGCCACCTCTTTCAGTTTCACGGAGAAGTAGTACTCCTCGACGTTTTCCACCCGGCGGGCCGGGGTGACGGTCGGTTTTGCCGGTTTCGTTTCTTCGGAGCCGCCAAGCTCCGCAGGTTGTTGTTTTTTCATACTGAAAACAAAAAAGCTCCCGCCTCAAGGCAGGAGCTATGATCTAAATTCGTAATTCTGTCGATCGAACTTTACAACACGCAAACTCCCGCCTTTACTCGGCCCGAATAAAGGTAATAATAATAGGAGTATGTAAACTGAACGTGTTGCATATCGTTTTTGTCGTCGAATATCCGTCCAGGGTATTTAACGGGACAAATGTATCGCATTTTTCGGAAAATGACAAAATTTTTTTCGCTTTTTTATTTCGGGCATAAAATTCCTAAATTTGTCGGGACAAACAATTTCGAATAAACGTGAGTAATCTTCATATATCATCCGATTTCAGCGGTTTGGATGCCCTGATTCCGCAGGGCCGACGGGTTTTCGTCGTTATCGACAGCAACCTGAAGCCCTTTTTCGGCCTTTTCGAACGGTATGAACTCATTCCGATCCAGACCTCCGAGAAGGTTAAAACCTTCGCTACGGTAGAATATATTATCGAACAGTTGCTGGAGCGGGGAGCCGACCGGAGTTCGTTTCTCGTGGGCGTGGGCGGCGGCATCACGACCGACCTCTGCGGTTTCGCGGCGTCGGTTTACAAACGGGGTATTCGGTTCGGTTTCGTACCTACGACGCTGCTGGCGCAGGTGGACGCTTCGATCGGGGGTAAGAACGGCGTGAATTTCCATGCCTATAAGAATATGGTCGGTACGATCACCCAGCCTGAATGGATCTATATCTGCACCGATGCGCTGCGGACGCTTTCGCCCCGGGAGTTCCGGGCCGGAATCGCCGAAGTCCTGAAGACTTTCATCCTGTTCGATGCGGAATACTATCGCAAGGCCGTGGATTATTTCGCCCGGATGGAGGCCCACTTGCGGAAAGCGGGAACCTGTTGCGGGGGCGAATGTGTGTACGGGCAGGAGGAGCTTACCGAAATCATTCGCAAAACGGCGTTATACAAGTGTGCCGTAGTGGAGCGGGATGCTTTCGAGAAGGGGGAGCGGCGCTTGCTGAATCTGGGGCATACCTTCGCTCACGCCATCGAGAAAAATTGTCCGATCATGCACGGCGAAGCCGTGGCGATCGGTCTGGTGCTGGCTGCCGGGGTATCCGAACGGCTGGGACTCGCCCCGGCGGGACTGGCGGTCGGTCTGGCGGAGGATTTGAAGAAGGTCGGGCTTCCCACCCAGTCGCCCATAGCTATCGGTGTTTTGCTGGAAGCGTTGGAAAAAGATAAGAAGGTGGAGGGCGATGCCATTCATTTCATCCTGCCCCGTGCGGTGGGGGAGGTGGTGGATCGTGCGATTCCGTTAAAACAGTTGGAGGAGGTCGCCCGTGATCTGCGTTAGCGTACAGGAAAAGAGTTTCGGGGATTGCCGGGCGATCCTCGAATCGTGTGAAATGGCCGAACTCCGGGCGGACCTTTGCCGTCTTTCGGTCGAAGAGGTCGAGCGGCTCGTGGAGATTCGGCCGAACCTGATTGCCACCTGCCGGATTGCGAACTCTTCCGAGGCATTCGCCCGCGAGCAGCTCGAGGCGGCGATCCGCAGGGGGGCGCGTTATGTCGATATAGAGATCGAAGCGCCCGACGAGCATCTGGAATATATTCGTACGCTCGCCCGCGAGTACGGGTGCCGGCTGATCGTTTCGTTCCACGATTTCGAGGGAACTCCCTCCCTCGACGAGCTGAAGGGGATCGCCCGGCTGTGTCGCACGAAGGGGGCCGATCTGGTGAAGATCGTCACGACGGCCCGGAATATTTCGGATGCCGCCCGTACGATGCGTTTGTATGACCTGCAAGCCGACGGAGCGCTTTTCGAGGGTGCCGCCGCTGCGGAGCGTCCGCAGTTGGTCGCTTTTTCGATGGGCGAAGCCGGGAAATTCACCCGTCTGCTCTGCCTGAAGCTCGGTGCGCCTTATACGTATGTTTCAGCTGGAGCATCCAACGCCACGGCGTCGGGGCAATATACCCGCGAGGAGATGGAGCGGCTGCTTTCGGCCGAAAATTATCCTTTCGAGGGATTTCGCGAGTTCCGTCGGACGACGGTTGCCGTTCCTTGTTCCAAGAGCGTGGCCCAGCGGGCCGTGTTGGCTGCTGCGCTGGCTGCGGGAGAGAGCCGGCTCGCCAATTACGCCCCTTGCAACGATATAGTCGGAGCCGTCGAGGTCATCCGGGGTATGGGCTGCCGGATTGCGTCGGACGGTACGACGCTGCATATCGAGGGTGTCGGAGCGGAGCGCTTGGGACGTTGCACGAAGATCGAAACCGGCGAATCGGGGCTGCTCACGCGGCTGTTGACTCCGCTGGCATCCCATATTTCCGCTTTGAACGGCGGTGCCCCGGTGGAAATTTCCGGGCATGGCAGTATTCTGAAGCGCAATCTGCACGAGGCGGTCGCCGCGCTGCGCGAAGCCGGCGTGCATTGTTCTGCTCGTGAGGAGGGGTATCTTCCGTTTCGGATCGAGGGCGGTATTACCCGTCGTGAGATCGCCTTTTCGGGGCGGGAGAGTTCGCAGACCGTATCGGGTTTCCTGATGACTTTGCCGTTGTTGCAGGATGCGACCGTGCTGACGGTAACCGAGCCGTCGAGCATTCCCTACCTGGAGCTTACTTTGCGGACGCTGACTCGGTTCGGTATCCGACTCGACAGGGAGGCGTTTTACGACGGGGGGTGCGGCGGACGGAAGCCCGGGACGCCTTCGAAAATCGTCTTTTCGGTACCGGGCGGGCAGGAGTACCGTCCTTCGGACCTCTTCCTGGATGCTGATTGGAGTTCGGCCGCCTATTTCGCGGTGGCCGGAGCCGTCGCTTCGTCGCTGGGGCGGACCGAGGGAATTACGCTGCGCAATATGCGGCTCGATTCGCTGCAGGCCGATGAAAAGATACTCGACATCTTGCGTTCGTGCGGTGCCGATGTGAGCGTCGCGCCTGCGGACGCATCCGCAAGGGGCGATATGCCGGGAGATTTGCAGAACATCTCCGTTACTGCGACCGGCCGGCGGCTGAAGGCTTTCGAGGTCGATGCCACGCATTGCCCCGATCTGTTCCCGATCCTTGCGGTGCTGGCTGCCCATTGCGACGGTACGAGCCGTATCGCGGGTGTCGGACGTCTGACGCAGAAGGAGAGCAATCGGGCCGAAACGATCTATGCCGAGTTCCGGACGCTGGGGGCGCGGATCGACATCCGGGGCGACGAGATGTTCGTTACGGGCGGGCCGTTGCATGGAGGAGATGTCCGTTCGCACAACGACCACCGGATTGCCATGAGCCTGATCGTCGCCGGGTTGTTCACGCCGGAGCCGGTGCGGCTGGACGACGTGAAGTGCATCGACAAGTCGTTTCCTTCGTTCCTCGATCTGCTCGCCCGGCAGGAGTAGCGGGGCGGGCAGATGGTATTTCCGTTCCGGCGGAAAGAACGCTTTCCGTGCGGCGAAGCGCGGAAACGATGAACGGGCCGGACGACTGAAGTAAACTCGAAGAAATTTAATTGGCTATGAATTCATACGGAACAAAATTCAGACTCTCGATTTTCGGGGAGTCGCACGGTCCGCTGATCGGCGTGGTGCTCGACGGCGTGCCTGCGGGCATGCCGCTTTCGCGCGAGGATTTCCTCGCGGATCTCGACCGTCGCCGCAGCGGTGCGAAGGGAAGCACGCCCCGCAAGGAGAGCGATTTGCCGGAGATCGTAAGCGGCGTCTGCGACGGGCACACTACGGGTGCTCCGCTCACGATCGTATTCCGCAACAGCAATACCCGTTCGGGCGACTATTCGGACTTTCGCGCGACGCCCCGTCCGGGCCATGCCGATTTCGTGGCGGAACGGAAATACCGTGCCTTCAACGATCTGCGGGGCGGCGGCCATTTTTCGGGGCGGCTGACGCTGACGCTGGTGGCGGCCGGAGTCGTGGCCAAGAAGATGATCGGCCCGATCGAAATCCGGGCCCGGATCACCGAGCTGGGCGGTATTCCCCGCGAGCGGCTGAATTGCGAGCCGGGGAGGGAGTTGGGCGCCGAGGGTGCCCCGACGCTCTGGGACGAGCTGATCGACCGCACGCTCCGGGAGTTGGATTCCGTAGGCGGGGTCATCGAGTGTACCTGCGACAAGGTGCCCGTCGGATTGGGCGAGCCGTTCTTCGATTCGCTCGAATCGCAATTGGCTCACCTGGCATTTTCGATTCCGGCGGTGCGGGGCATCGAGTTCGGCGACGGATTCGCCGCAGCCCGTATGAAAGGTTCGGAGCATAACGACTGTTTTGTGAACGGAGAGGGAAAAACCGCTACCAACGGGGCGGGCGGAATCAACGGCGGTATCTCGAACGGCAATCCCGTGGTGTTCCGCGTCGCTGTCAAACCTACTTCCAGCATCGCGAAGAAACAATATACGTTCAATTTTGCGACGGGACGGATGGAAGAGTTCGTCGTCAAAGGGCGGCACGACGCCTGCATCGCCTTGCGCTGTCCGGTCGTGGTGGAGGCGATCGCTGCGATCGCGCTGGCTAACAACTGATCGTTTTTTGCCGAAAATCAATTGATTTTTAGTAAGTCGGATATTTGCAGCGCTGAATATTATTCGTATTATAATATTTGTCCCGCAGAGGTTTCGTTGCTCGATTCGATGCTGAAACGAAAGGAATACAGCAATACCGGGAAATATGTATTTCCCGGTATTGCTTATGATTGTTCCCTGAATTGGTATCGACGGTTTTTGAAGTCGGCCGGAAATGGGCGGGTACACAAAAAAAGGGTAAGCTACTTATATCGCACCGCTACGACCACATACCCTTGCTTGATTCCTCACCTGGGGGAGTCTGTGGGAGCTGGTCGTATAAGACTTACCCCAGCACAAAAGTACGAATTTTTGCTATCTTTGCAAAGAAAAAAGGAACTATCTGCGATTTTGTCGCTGTTTTTCGAGAGCCGGATGCCGAAAAGGCTGCCTGGATGTGTCTCGGAGGGCGGTGCGGGGAGAGTTAATGAATGAAGAGAATGACGGCGAAAAAAAGATTGCTTGTCGTGTTTATTGCTGCGGTTGCAGTCGGGGCAACGGTGGCTTTGGTTTTCATCTTTCAGTTTTTCGGAGATGCCGTCCGGGAGCGGAGCGACCTTTATATAAGCGCCCGCACGGACTACCCGGGGCTGCTCGACTCTCTGCGTCCCCGTACGGACCATCACTGGGCTTTTGACCGGTATGCCGGCCGTCTGGAGCTGGAGCGCTCCTTCAAACCGGGGCACTACGTACTGGAACCGGGAATGAACGTCGTCGAAATCGCCCGGATGCTCAAACTGGGGATGCAGACGCCCGTGCGCGTTACGCTCAACTATGCCCGTACCCGCGCTTTTCTCGCTTCGCGGCTGGCCCGCCAGCTCGATGCCGATTCTGCGGAGCTGATGCGGGCGCTGACCGACCCGCAGCTCGCCCGGGAGGTCGGGACCGACAGCCTGCAGCTCTTTTCGATCTTTATCCCCAATACTTATGAATTTTATTGGACGGTTTCGCCCGAGGATTTCGTGCGCCGCATGCGCAAGGAGTACGACCGTTTCTGGACTCCGGAGCGGGATGCCGCCCGCCGACGCAGCGGTTTGAGCCGGGACGAGGTGATGACGCTGGCTTCGATCGTCACCGAAGAGACCAACAAGGCCGACGAAATGCCCCGTGTGGCGGGAGTCTATATCAACCGCCTGCGGAAAGGGATGCCCCTGCAGGCAGATCCGACGGTCAAATATGCGCTGCAGGATTTTTCGCTTCGCCGGATTCTGCACAAGCACTTGAGAACCCCTTCGCCGTATAACACCTACCTGAACAAGGGGCTGCCGCCGTCGCCGATCGCGATGCCTTCGGTCGCTGCGATCGATGGGGTGCTGAACTTCGAGAACCACGACTATCTCTTCTTCTGTGCCCGCCCGACTTTCGACGGTTATCACAGTTTCGCCCGCACGTACGGCGAACATCTGGCTAATGCCCGGGCTTATAGTGCGGAGTTGAATCGTCGGAATATTAAATAATTTGTCTATATTTGCCCTCCCTATGTTGGTTAAAATCTATACCGAGAATCCTTCCGAGAAGGAGATCGACCGGGTGGTGAACCTGCTCGAAAGGGACGGCGTGGTGATCTATCCGACCGACAGCGTCTATGCCTTCGGCTGCTCGATCCGTTCGGCGAAGGCCGTCGAGCGGCTGCGCCGGATCAAGGGGAAGGATCTCACGACGTTTTCCGTCGTGTTCGATTCGCTCGGGCAGATTGCCGATTATTGCCGGGTGGATAACGCTCAGTTCCGGTTGCTGAAACAAAATCTGCCGGGGCCCTTCACCTTCCTGCTGGATGCATCGTCGCGTATGCCGCACAAGGCGCTCGAACGGCGTCGCACCATCGGGATCCGCATTCCGGACAATTCGATTCCTCGGGCCATCGTCGAGCGGTTGGGAGCTCCGCTGCTGACCTCTTCCGTGCTGGATGACGAGGAAACCGAATATATGACCGATCCGGAGTTGATCCACGAGCGGTACGGCCGGGACGTAGAACTGGTGATCGACGGAGGTGTCGGCGATGCGGTGCCGACGACCGTCGTAGATCTGACGGGCGGCGAGCCGGAGATTTTGCGGGAAGGCAAAGGCGTGTTGCGGGAATAAACGTATGCTAAAAATAGAAGAAGAATGACAAAGTTCAAATTCTGGAACGAGGTCTGCAAGTACGGAGCGATCATCGGACTGGTCATGTCCGTAGCTTTCGTTATCGAGCAGTCCCTGATGTTGTCGGGGTGGTTTTCAACGATGGGGCTGGTATGGGTCTTGGCCGCAGTCGTATATATCGTGTTGCTTTATCGTTTCGCCAAGCGTCGCCGCGAGCAGTACGGTCAGGAGCAGGGATTTCCTTTCGGCCACGGCTTGGGTTTTATTCTGGCTCTGATCCTGGCGTCGGCCATGATCAAGGGGGTGGTAGAATACCTTTACCGCAGTGTTTTCATCGGATATTCGGAGTATATCGACCGATACACTTCCGCATTGATCCGGTTCGCTGAGGAGGGAAAGTTCCCTGCGTCGATGGAGGGCGTATTCGCCGAAATGCTGAAAACCATACAGGAGGCGTCGGAGCCTTCCATTCAGGCTACCGTAGGAGCTTCGATCTGGGGCAACCTGATCGTCGGCCTCGTCCTGGGGCTTATTTTGGCCGGCATCCTGGCGCGTGCACCCCGGCCTTTCGGTCCTCAATCCGAAGAGTAAGAGAACGATGGATGCTACGCTCGACATATCGGTCGTCGTTCCTCTCTATAACGAGGAGGAGTCCTTGCCGGAGCTGGTCGAATGGATCGATCGCGTGGCTCGCGGCGAGGGTTTGTCTTACGAGGTAATCCTGGTGGACGACGGTTCCGGCGATGGTTCGTGGCGCGTGATCGAAAATCTGCACGAGCGGTTTGCGGCGGTGCGGGGGATCAAGTTCGCTCGCAACTACGGCAAATCCGCCGCCTTGTATTGCGGTTTCGCTGAAGCGCGCGGCGAGGTGGTTTTCACGATGGACGCCGACTTGCAGGACTCGCCGGATGAGATTCCGGCTCTGCGGCGTATGGTCCTCGACGAAGGGTACGACCTGGTGTCGGGCTGGAAAAAGAAGCGTCACGACCCGGCGGGGAAGCGGTGGCCGAGCAAGTTTTTCAACTGGACGGCCCGCATCGTTTCGGGAATCCGACTGCATGATTTCAACTGCGGACTGAAGGCCTACCGCCGCCGGGTGGTCAAGGCGATCGAAGTCTATGGCGAGATGCATCGTTATATTCCGATTCTGGCAAAACAGGCCGGATTCAAGCGGATCGGCGAGAAGGTCGTCGAGCATCGCGCCCGCAAGTACGGTCATTCGAAATTCGGTATGGAGCGGATGGTGAAAGGGTATCTGGATCTCATTACGGTTTCGTTTCTCTCGCGTTTCGGCCGTTCGCCGATGTACTTTTTCGGCAGCCTGGGAACGCTGATGTTCCTTTTCGGCGGCTGTACGACGGCATGGGTGATCGGTGCCAAATTGTATAAACAGTGCCATGACCTGCCTGTGCGGGCCGTAACGGATCAGCCGCTTTTCTACCTTTCGCTGCTGGCCGTCGTGCTCGGCGTGCAGTTGTTCCTGGCGGGATTCCTGGGCGAGTTGATCGACCGGAATGCCGCAGACCGTAATAAATACCTGATCGAAAAAACATTGGATAATCAATAAACCTCGCAGAGCCTGCGATTTTCGGCAGGATTCGAAGAGGTTCGCATAAACAAAATAGAAGTTATATGATTCAACGTATTCAGACTCTGTATCTGTTGCTGGTCGTCGTACTGACGGGATTGGCGCTGTGGCTGCCGCTGGCCGATTTCACCGTCGGGGCGGACACTTGTACACTGACCGCTTTCGGCCTGAAGGATGCCGCCGGTATCACGTTGTTGCCGACGGTGTATCTGGGGGTTGTTCTGGCTGCCACCTGTCTGTTGCCGCTGGTGACGATTTTCCTTTTCAAGCGCCGCCTGGTGCAGATCCGGTTATGTGCCGTCGAGTTGGTGCTCCTCGTCGGTGCCGGAGCGATGATGGGAATCTATTTCTACCTTTGCAACCGTTACTTCGCGGAAAGTGAATTTTACTCTCATACTCTTAAAATTTCGCTCGTTTTCCCGCTGGTCTGCCTGGTTTTCGACTTGCTGGCTTTGCGGGCGATCTTCCGGGACGAAAAGCTGGTGCGGTCGCTCGACCGGATTCGTTGACCGGACGTATTTCTCGGAAAAAAGGCGTGCGGTCAAAACTGCACGCCTTTTGCGCTTATTTTGGCGGAGAGAACACGGTTTGGTGGGTTTTTTGATACGAAATAAAAATCCGTTGTGTCGTTATATTCGATTTAATGGCATTGTAATATGAAAATAGTATTTAACCCATTGGTAAAACAGGAAAAAATAGTATTTTTACAAAAAGTTTAAGAATAAATACTTTGTGTAAAGTATTATAAAACGAAGTTATTTTTAACCTATTTTTATATCACTCTAAAATTTAATTGTTTATGAAAAAGAGTAGCATTTGGAAATTGCTCTTCAGTGCATTGACCGTGTTCGCCGTAGTGGTGTTCGCGGGATGTACCGACGACAATGACGACATGGGTGCTCCCTATCTGAACGTCACGCCGGAGAACCTGACGTTCGATGCGGAGGGACAGCCCGCAGATGAGTACAACGGTACTTTTATCGTTGAAACGAACCGTCCCTGGCGTGCTATCGTCGAGGACGAACAGACTTGGGTGCGCCTTTCGGCTACCGAAGGCGAGGGCGACGCTGCCGTGACCGTTACGGTACCCGCTTCGAACATCGGTCAATCGGCCAAGGTGACTTTCGAGGTTTACAACTCCTACGGCGCATTGATTCAGAAGGATGTCAATGTGCTTCAGGGCGAAGTGGTGCCGCCGACGCTCATCTTCAACGAAACCGCAGGTAGCGAGTCCGTTGCGAACCCGTATCCGTTGGTTGCCGACTATACGGGTTGGAACACCACCGGCGAGGGGGCTTCGAAGGTTTCCTACGAGGGCGTGAATACTTCGATCCGCGCTTCCGGTAAGAGCAGCGCGGGTGCTTATGACGGTGCTTCGGGCCCGAACGTGATCTTCTTCGGCTCGGCTCCGGCAACCTTTACGGTTAAAGACATAACGCTCGCCTCCGACCAGACCAATCTGAAGCTGACTTTCGGCGGACAGTATTACGACGGTGATAACAATGACAATAATTTCAACAAGGACAACTTCGTGGTTTATCTCAGTGCGAACGGAACGGACTATACTCCGCTGTCTTACGAGGTAAACGACGGTGATCAGGTCGATCCTTACTGGGTATTTGCAACCAAGAACTTTACGCTCAAGAATGCGACTTCGACGCTTTACATCAAGTTCGAGGCGAAAGCATCTTCGAAGTTCCGTCTGGACGATATCACGCTGATGACCGGTAACGGCGGCGAGGAGATCGACCTGGCGCGCGGCGGTGTCGTGCCTCCCGATCCGAGCGGCGATGCGATTTACGAGAACAATTTCGACAAGACGCCTGCCGAGAAGGTTGATAATAAATGGCCGTTCCTCGATCAGACCGATGCATGGCAGAATGCTTCCGGTACGGGTAATTCGACGGTGACCTATACCTCTGCGAACGTATCGGTGCGTACTTCCGGTAAGCTCAGCGGCGGTTACGACGGTGCTTCGGGTTCGAACAAGATTTTCTTCGGTTCGGCACCTGCGACTTTCGACATCAACACTATTACGATGCCTGCGGGCAAGACCAACTACCGGATCATCTTCGGCGGTGCTTATTCGCAGAGTAACGGCGGTACTTACGACAACATTTTCAAACCCGAATCGTTCCACGTTGCCGTAGGTAACGGAACCGACTGGTCGGGCAATCTGACTTACGAGAAGATCGGCGGCAGCGATACGACCGATCCTTACTGGGTCCAGTTCGCCGTAGATTTCACGCTCAAGGAGGCTGTCAGCCAGCTTTCGATCCGTTTCACGGCTGATCTGGCGTCGGTATTCGCAATCGATGACGTACAACTCGTCGAGGGCAACGGCGGTCAGGAGGTCGATCTCGAAGGCGGTGTGGTGCCGCCCGATCCGGGTGAGGCTACGGCCATTACCATTCCCGAGCTGATCGCACAGATGACTGATACGGAGGCTCCGGTGGATGCCAATGCAGATCGCTATCTGGACGCTGTGGTGATGAACGATGTGGCCGGTGCCAATTATACCTTCAACAACCTGATCCTCGCTACCGAGAATGCGACGGAGGCCGGTAACGGCATCACGCTCTACGGCAGTCAGGTAGAACCTTCGACGCTCGGTCTGAACAAGGGTGACAAGGTGCGCGTAACCCTCTATAAAGGGCTTGCTAAGGTGGAGAATTACAACGGTATGTACGAAGTGACCGGCGACAAGAACGCGACCTGGTGCAAGGTCGAGAAGACCGGTACGGTGACTTCGATTCCCACGGCGACGATCGCTGCTGCGGATCTGGCGAAATATCAGGGTATGGCCGTGACGATCGCCAATGCGTCGGTTGCCCAGGCAGGTGTTTGGGCGAGCGCCAGCGCACTCTCTTCGCATACTTTCACTGCCGATGGAGCCAATTTCACCGTATTCTGCAAGCAGAGCGATGAAAAGAACCCGAGCGTGTTCCTCGATGTTCCTTACAAGGCCGCTACGGGTAATATCTCCGGTCTGGCTGCCGTATATAAGAATAATTCCCAGCTCGTTCCGCGCAATCTGGACGACGTGGCCGCTTTCAGCGACAGCTCGACCCCGATGATTACGGGGGTAACTCCGGCCAGCCTCTCCTTCGAGGCAGCGGGAGGCGAGAAGACGCTCACGGTTTCTGTTATCAACCAGGGTGACAACCAACTTAGCGTAAGCGGACTGACCCCCCCCCTGAGCGCTACGGTCGATGGCCTGACCGTGACGGTCAAAGCCGATCCGAATACCGGTACGCAGCCCGTTAATCAGACGCTGACCATCACGTTGGCTAACGGTAACAGCAAGGATGTGCCTGTTACATTGCTCGGTGCCGGCGGCGGAGGAACCGGTGAGGTCGTTGCGTTCTCGATCACGGATATTAAGGCGGATAATGCGGATCTCCCGACCAATGGTTACGGTTCGCAGGTTGTCGCTACGCCCAGTACTTGGGTTAGTTGGACCGTCGGCGGTATCGAGTTCACGGGTGTGAAAATCTGTGAATCGCCCGCTTCCAACGGCTCGATCATTCAGATGCAGGGTAATGACTCCGATGCGGCTAAACAGGCGAAGCTGCAAAACGTGACGCCGATCGACGGGATGTCGAAGATCAAGATCGTTTTCCGGTCGTATCCGAATAAGAGTGGCAGCTACTACAACCCGGGATATACGATGACCGTTGCCGGGGCTGCTCAAACTCCTGTGGAAACATACACGGATAAGAGCGGTTACAGAGAGTATGTACATGAGTACGATCTGGCCGGTTTGGGTGCTGATTCCTTTGTGCTCGACAATAATAAGGTCGGAGCCTTGTATATCGAATCGTTCGAGATTACCAAATAGTTTTTAATATGCCGGATACCGACTCTTGGAGGGATCATCCCCTCCAAGAGTTTGGTTTCTCGGATAGTTTTTTATAGTTTACCGATGATGTCGATGTTCAGATATTGTGAGAAGGGATGGAAATGGCTGTTCCTGACGATGATTGCGCTCTCTGTCGTAGCTTGCGGCGACGATACGGACGATTTTTGGGGTTCTGCCGTATGGCGGACCTCTTCGACGGTCGGAGCTGCGGAGGGTTCGGCCGCCATACAGATTGAGGGACCTGTCGGCGCCGGATGGCGTGCCGAAATCAAGGACGGAGGTGCTTGGTGCTCGTTCAGGCTCAACGATCCGACGGTCCTCGTGAAGGAGGGCACCGTACAGAGTTCGAACATCAGCAATATCCTGGACGTTTATTATACGCGGAATACCGGGAGCGGGGAACGTTCGGCGACCATCGAATTCGAATTTCTCGGCGGAGAGCCGCAGGTGCTCGTGCTGACGCAGTTTTCGGCCTCTTCGACCAACGATCCCTACGACGAGGGGCATGCGACGGCTTGGGCGGAGCTGCCGGAAAAAAAGACTGATGAGAATTTTATTTACGTCAGCCACTTCGCTTCGCTCAATAACCGCACCGTGCGCAACTATTCGTTCTGCTACGACAAAACGCTCCATGTGGCGCATTGGGTGGCTTATCCGCTGCATTCGGTATATAGGGGGTCGATAGACCGTACCGACGATTTTCAGTACGATCCGAAGGTCGATTATTCCTGGCAGCCCAACCTCGCGGCCGGTTCCTATCGGGGCAGTTACGACCGGGGACATCAGCTCCCTTCGGCGGACCGTACGGCTACGCGGGAGTTGAATCTCCAGACGTTTTATGCGACCAATATGACGCCGCAGCTCAACCGGCTCAACCAGGATATGTGGGCCAATCTCGAAGCCAAGGTGCGTGCGCAGATATGCAACGACACGCTTTATGTGGTGACCGGTTGCTATTATGCCAATACCAATACGACGACGACCGACCGTGACGGGAAAGTTTGTCCGGTCCCGACGAATTATTTCAAGGTATTGCTTCGCACGCGCACCGGTACGACCGGTAAACGCATCGCGGATTGTTCGGCCGATGAATTGAAGACGATCGGATTTTGGGTGGATCAGAAGAGCTACGGCGATATTCAGCCGCCTGCGTCCATTTGCATGAGCGTGGCGGAGATTGAAAAGAAGACCGGCTTTACGTTCTTTCCCAATATTCCCGAGTCGGCTGCGGAATCCGTAAAGGCACAAAACTCTCCGAGCCAATGGGGAATCCAAAACTAATTTGACTTATGAAAAAACGACTGATTTTTACAGGACTACTGGCCTTACTGTTCGCAGCCTGCTGTTTCGCGCAGAAACCGTACAAGGTGGTCTTTTACAACTTGGAGAACTTTTTCGATACGATCAACGATCCTGAGGTCAATGACGACGAATTCACACCGGAAGGACCTAAAAAATGGAATTCTGTCAAGTATGCGAAGAAGTTGGGCAATACCGAAAAGGTGCTTTTCGATATTGCCGGTATCGATAAGGATTATCCGATCGTGATCGGCGTATCGGAGGTGGAGAACCGCTCGGTGCTCGAAGATATCATCGCTACGCCGAAGATGGCTCCGGGCAATTACCGGATTTCGCACTACGACTCTCCCGAAGCTCGCGGTGTGGACGTCGCTTTTATGTACCGTCCCGATGTCTTCAAGCTGGAGGGCAGCGCACCGATCCGCACGCAGATTCCTTCGCTTCCGAATTTCAAAACCCGCGATATTTCGACCATGTGGGGTACGATCGACGGCGAACCGTTCTTCTTCATGGTGGCTCACTGGCCTTCGCGTCTGGGCGGCAAGGACGCTTCGGAGTTCAAGCGTATCGCCGTCGGCGAGCAGATGCGTCGAATCGCCGACTCTGTCCTGAAGGTCAATCCTGCGACCAAGATCGTGGCGATGGGCGACTTCAACGACGATCCGACCGATCCGAGCATGTTGGAGGGGCTGAATGCCAAACCCAAGGTCAAGGATCTTCAGCCGGGCGATTTCTTCAGTCCGTTCCACGCCGTGCTTCGTGCCGGTATGGGAACGCTGGCTTACGGCGACGCCTGGAATCTCTTCGACAATATCGTAGTGTCGGAAAACCTGGTCAATGCGAAGCCCGGCGAGTTGCGTCTGGTACGGGCTCCGGGATCGAAGTACTACGGGAATGTCTTCAAGCGTAACTATATGATCCAGCGAGAGGGGCAGTTCAAAGGCTATCCTTTGCGCACGTACGTCGGAAACAATTTCCAGGGCGGTTACAGCGACCACTTCCCCGTTTATATCTACATCGGTAAATAAATACCTTAACTTGAAAGGATATGAAAATAAAAAGTTTACTAATTTTTGTATTTACTCTGATGTCGCTGACCGCGTTCGCTCAGAGCGGCGGTATCAAGGGTAAGGTCGTTTCCCGCGAGGGACGTGTCGCGGTGGACGGGGTGAAGGTTTCGGTCACTCCCGGTGAAATGACTGCCACGACCGACGGCCGAGGTGGTTTCGTGATCGAGAATGTCGAGCCCGGCGAATATACGTTGCAGTTCGAGGCTCCCGAATTCGAGCCTTTGACGCTCGTGGTGCGCGTGGACAAGATGGTGCGCGACATCAATACGGTGATTCTGGTCCCCGAAGTGCTTTCGACCGTAATGGACGATTCGATCTTCGCAGAGTTCGACACCGAGAGCGGCAACGATGCGCAGTCGCTGCCTTCGTCCCTTTCGGCTTCGAAGGACGTTTTCAACAACATCGCTTCCTACCGGTTCAGCGAGATGCGTTTCAACGTGCGCGGTTACGATTCGCAGTATTCGGACGTTTACTTGAACGGTATTCGCTTCAACGACGCTATGACGGGCTATACGCCCTGGTCGTTGTGGAGCGGTCTGAACGACGCTACGCGCAACCAGGAGATCACCAACGGTTCGGTCATGTCGGATTACGGCGTGGGTAGCATCGGCGGTACGACCAACATCAACGCCCGTGCTTCGCAGGTGCGCCAGGGACTTCGCGTGAGTCTGGTGAACGCCAATTCGATGTATCGCTTCCGTGCCATGGTGACCTATGGTTCGGGTCTGCTGGACAACGGCTGGTCCTATGCGTTGTCGGTATCTACCCGTCAGGGCGGCAACTCCTACGTGGACGGCGTCTATTACAACTCCTACGGATATTTCGCTTCGGCCGAGAAGATTTTCAATTCGCGTCACCGGTTGGGCTTCACGATTATGGGTGCTCCCACCGAGCGCGGTGCGCAGCAGGCTTCCACGCAGGAGGCTTACGATCTGGTCGGCAACAACTATTACAACCCCAACTGGGGCTACCAGGACGGCAAGATGCGTAATGCGCGCGTGCGTAACAGCCACGAGCCGATCGCTATGATCAACTATACGTTCGATCCCAATGAGCATACCCAGTTCAACCTGGCCACTTCGTTCCGTTTCGGTAAGAACGGTTATTCGGCGCTGACGTGGTACGACGGTGCAGACCCCCGTCCCGATTATTACCGCTATATGCCGAGCTACAAGTTGCTGAACGCTACCGACCTGAAGGCCGCTTCGATGGCTGCAGCCAGTCTGGCGGATCAGTGGATGCGCAACGTGGGTAATATCCGCCACTTCGACTGGGATGAAATGTACCAGACCAACATGAATTTCCGCAATGCCGAGGATGAAGCGATATACGGTCCCGGCGCCCGTTCGAACTATATCATCGAGGAGCGCCATACCGACCAGTTGGACTGGAACCTCGCCGCGCAGATCAGCCGAATCTATAAGGATAACTCCCGTCTGACGGCCGGAGCCAACGTCCGCATCAACCGCACGTGGTACTACGACGAGGTGAAGGACCTGCTCGGCGGCGACTACTACGTGGACGTCGATAAATTCGCACAGCGCGACTTCGGCGATCCGATCATGGCGCAGAACGATATGGATTATTATAACCAGTACGGTCATGCAAGAGCCGTCAGAGAGGGCGACAAGTTCAGCTACAACTACAAGGCGCATCTGCGTTCCGGCGGTGTATGGGCTACTTATGCCACCCGTTTCGGCGGTTTCGGCATGAAGTTGGGCGCCGAGCTCGGCGGACTTTCGATGTGGCGCGAAGGTCTTTGGCGCAAGGGTCTCTTCCTGGATAATTCGAAGGGCAAATCGGAGAAACTCGAATATTTCGTATATAAGGCCAAAGGTAATTTCGATTATGTCATCAATGCCAACCATACTTTCGAACTCAACGCCGTGGCGATGCAGAATGCTCCTGCGTTCCAGTCGGCCTTCGTTTCGCCCCGTACGCGTAATTCGGTAACTCCGGGGCTTACGACGGAGAAGGTTTACGGCATCGACGCTTCGTACAACCTGCGTTACGGCGATTATAAACTCCGTGTTTCCGGTTATTATACGAAGGTGAACGACCGTTCGAAGGTGATCTCCTTCTACGATGACGTGCTGAAGACCTATACCAATTTCGCCTTGAGCGGTATCGACGAGCAGTATTTCGGTCTGGAAGTCGCCGCTTCGATTCCGATCTACAACGGTTTGTCTTTGAACGGTGCGATCAGTTGGGGTCAGTACACTTACACGTCGAATCCCAATTACGTGCAGATTGCCGACAACAGCGCCGAGCCGCTGAACTCCGGTACGGTCTATTGGAAGGATATGCGCGTGGAGAGCACTCCGCAGACGGCAATGAATATCGGTTTGTCGTACCGCGGTCCTCATAACATCTACGCATCGATCGATCTGAACTATTACAACAATATGTATCTGTCGATGAACCCGCTTTACCGTACGGACGAGGTGCTGTTGCCTACGATGACGGACGAACAGATCCGGGAGCTGCGCAGTCAGGAGAAGTTCGATTCGGCTTACACCTTGAGTGCGAGCATCGGTAAGAATTTCTACATTCAGCGTCGTTATACGCTCGGCTTCAGTTTGCAGGTGAATAACATCCTGAACAACCAGAATATCAAGACCGGCGGTTACGAGCAGATGCGTGTGCAGGGCATTAAGACCGGCAAGGAGATCACTTCCTACCAGAAGTTCGCTCCCAAGTATTTCTACCTGTTCGGCACCACTTACTACCTGAATGTCTATTTCCGTTTCTAACGGCTTAACGAATTAATATTGTGAAGAATATGAATAGAATAGCAACCATATTTCTGGCGGTGACAGCAAGTTTGTTCTTCGTCGGCTGTTATAACGATTTCGATACGCCGGCTCCTGCGAAGGTATGGACGGATGCGGACTTCAGCGACAGTAAAATCATTTCGATCAAGGAGCTGAAGGATATTTTCGAGGAGGCTTATCCCGGGACCAGCGGTATCGGCCAGTCGCTGACCATTACCGACGACCTGGTGATTCGGGGCAAAGTCATTTCCAGCGACCAGGCCGGTAACGTCTATAAGTCGATGTACCTGTACGATGAAAGCTGCCAGTCGGCCATTGAAATCAAAGTGACTTCGGGATATTACATTACCTATGCTCCCGGTCGCCTGGTTTATATCCGTTTGCAGGGTCTGGTGCTGGGAAATTACCGCACGATGCTCAGCGTGGGTGTCGCATCGACCAATTCCGATTATGCGAACGGTAACATGGAGGATCGCAATACCTTGGAAGAGCATGTCAAGCTCGGCGAATTGATCGGCTTGACGGCGGCCGATACTTTGGTGGTTACTCCCGCTTCCTATTCGACGCTGACGGATGAGTCGCTGGGGCGTTTGATCCGTTTCGAAGGGTTGGAAAGCAAGTTCGGCAAGGCCGGCTGGGGGTATAAAAATACATTCCCCAACTACTTCGCCAACAGTACCTCCTACGATGTGAATTCTCCGGGTTGGACCGATATCAACGATTGGGCTACCTGGGCGACGAAGCGGGTCGATGAGCTTACGCACGAGAGTACGTTCTATTATGGCTCTGCCTGGTTCACCTATGGCGACATCAACACCCTCGCAGGCAATTATGTCGTACGTTCGAGCGGTTATTGCCGTTTCCGTGACGAGAAAATACCTGCGGACGGTTCCGTGGTGAACATTACCGCGATCTATACCAAGTTTTCGCAGGGCAGCGATGCGACGGCGGCCTATCAGTTGTTGCTGAACAAGGCGTCCGACGTGGTCGTGACTTCGAAATAGCCGCAGTTTGCAGTTGAAATCGCCGGGCCTCATCTTTTTGATGAGGCCCGTTTTTTATTCTTTATGCGGTTGCGATTCCGCTCGTATTGTCCGCGAAGGAGCTGCCTCCGGTCTTATGAGGCGTAAATTTCAGGGAAGAGCAGTGCGCGGAAGTCGGAGCGCATGATCTTGTCCCGTTACTGTTTTTCCTGCCTGCCGGGGAGCCGGTTGCCGTATGTCCGAAAAAAGCAAGACATTGTTCGGATCGTTCTTTTGCTGCAAGTTGGCAGGCTGTCGCACCGGGGGACCTGCTGTCCGCATAATGCGATTCCGACTGCCGGGAAGGGGCAACGTGATCGGCAGAGAGCTGTCCGCAAACGGAAGAGCGTCGCCGAAACGGAGAATTCGATGCGAAGTGCGGAATCGGAAAGCATGGCGGGGTATGACATAACGTCGTTCGTGGAGTTTGGTTCCGCGTCTGTTTTCCGGAAACGGATACGATTCCTGTGCGTGGACGATCTTCCTGCATTGCAGATAGGAGCGGAAAAGGAAACATCCGTGAACAGGAGTCCGAAACCAAAGAAAACCCCCGAACCGGTGAGAGTTCGGGGGTAGTAGTGAATAAAACCTGTTATCGATGATTATTCATCTGTTTCGGGTTGAGCTTCGGGACGCATGGTGACCTGTATTACGTTGCCGCTGTCGAGGAGCTTCTTCGCCAGGTCGCGGATCTCGTCGTAAGTGATGCTGTTCAGGGTCTTTTCGTAGTCGGCGAGCAGATTCTGCTTGTGACGGTTGTAGTCGTCGATCAACCCGAACCAGGTGCCGTTATTTTCGAGCGTATTCTTGAATTGCTTGACCAAGTATTCGCGGGAGTCGTTGATGTCTTTGGCTTCCGGTCCTTCAGTCGCGATTTTCTCGATTTCATCGAAAACGATCGGCACGAGTTCGTCGGCCATCTCCTCGTTGGTGTCGAACTGTATTTGCAGGAGGGCCTGTTTTTCGGGACGATACGAGAGAGTATAGCTTACCTGTACTCCGTACGTGCCGCCTTTCTCCTCGCGGATGGATTTCAGGTAACGGTTGTTTAGGGCCATGTTGAGCAGCAACATGGTTTGCTTGTTGCGCAGCGTGTAGTCCGCATCGCTCGAGAAGAGCAGGAACTCCGAAACTTTCGGCTGCAGCATCGGGGTGCGGAAGTCGTTCACGACCTTGCCTTTGGCTGTGCGGAGTTTGTCGTCCGTGAACTTAAGCACGTGTTTCGAGGTGGGAATCGAACCGATATATTTCTCGACCAACGGCTTCAACGTTTCCAAATCCACGTTGCCTACGAAGGTGAACGTAAAGCTGTTCGCACCCGGGTAGAGCGTTTTGAAGGTTTTCGGCAGATTTTCGAACGAGATGCTTTCCAGGGCCTCGATCGTCAGCGGCTGCTGACGCGGATTGTCGCTGTAAAGCGTTTTGATCGTTTCTATCTGCATGATGTAGTCGGGATTCGAGGTCAGGTTCTGGACGTATGCCTTGTAGCTGTCCATCGTCGTGTTGAAATCCTCCTCCGAGAAGCGGGGACTTGTGAAGTTCTGGTAGAGCAGTTGGAGCATCGTTTCGATGTCTTTGGGCGAGCAGTAACCGCTCATACCGTTGCTGTAGTTATTGACGTACAGGTTGATTCCGGCTTTCTTGCCTGCGAGCTGCTTGTTCAGTTCGATTGCAGAGAATTTGCCCACTCCCGACTGGGCTGCGATGACCGGAAGGAATTCACCTTCCTTCACCTCCGTATCGGCAAGCTGCGACATCCCGCCGTCAGCCTGTACCTGCAGCAGGACTTCGTCCGCCTTGAGTTGGGTCGGTTTGACGATGATCTTCACACCGTTCTTGAGAATCCATTCGGTCGTTCCGAGATCCTCGTTGTATGCGGTCTTCTTCACGGGCGAGCCTTTCAGCTTGATATCTGCGGGGATCAGAGGCTCGCTGACGGTATTGTCCTGGTAAGCCTCGACGTTGGATGCCATGACCTCGCTGCGGATGGCCAGAAGTTCGGCTTCGGTCGGCTCGGTCAGTCCTTCTTTCTTCGGTACTTCGACGGTGATAACCTGGTTTTCAGGTGTCAGAAGCTGTTTTACCCAAGCATTCACATCGTCGAGGGTCAATGCTTCGAGGTATTGTTTGTCGAGGTTGTACTGCGTTTCGGCATCTGCCATAGCGGTATTTTTCTTGTAATTCGCCAGGTAGGTTTGAACATATTGTCCGTTTGTAAGGTCGTTCCGATTGGCATAGGTAGCCTCGGCCTGACGCAGGAATTCAGCTTTCGTACGATCGAATTCGCTCTGTGTAAAGCCGTAACGCTTCATCTTCTCCATCTCTTCGAGGATAGCTTTGTAACCGCGGAGCAACTCTCCGTCTCGAGTTTGTACGGCGACCATCGTGAGATCTTGGGTCGGATTCACTCCCAGTATGTTGCCTGAATCCATCCCGGCACTCAGGAACGGAGCATCGGGCTGCATGGCGATTTCATTCATGCGATCGTTCGCCATGGCACTTGTGTAGGAGTTGAGTACGTCGTACATTTGGCTAATTATCAGGTTGTTGTATTGCTTGGGGAGAGCGGGTCGTTTGATGAAGAGCCGCATGACCGAAGCCGTCATTTCGGGATCGGAAAAGATGCTGACGATGGGTTCTTCGTTTTCAGGAACTAGGTAAGCCTCTTTCTGCGGGGCATCTGCAGGGGAAACCGGAATATCCGCCATCAGGGTTTTGATCTTGTTTTCGATCCGATCGACGTCGATATCGCCGACTATGACGATCGCCTGGTATTCCGGGCGATACCACGTTTTGTAGAAGTCGTACAAGGCTTTATGGTCGAAACTCTTCAGACCGTCCAGATAGCCGATTACGTTGCGGTGCTCGTATTTCGAGCCTCTGTTGACGGCGGCGTTGCGTCGTACCATGGCGCGCCATCCAGCTCCGTCGCGGGTGCGCAGCTCCTCCATGATTACGCCGCGTTCGTTGTTGATCTCCTGAGGCTCCAGACTGATGAACTGCGACCAGTCGTGCAGGATCAGCAGTGCGGTGTCGATCGTCGCAGGGTTTGCTGTGGGCACATTGTCCAGGTTGTAGCATGTTTCATCGTAAGAGGTGTAGGCATTCAGGTCCGCACCGAATTTGACGCCGTTACGCTCCAGATATTCTATCATCTTTTTGCCCGGCAGGTTCTTGGTGCCGTTGAAGGCCATGTGTTCGAGGAAGTGGGCGAGGCCCTGTTGGGAATCTTCCTCCTGGACAGCTCCTACGTGGTGGAAAATGTAGAAAGATGCCTGTCCCTTGGGTTTTTCGTTGTGACGGATGTAGTACGTCATGCCGTTTTCGAGTCGTCCGACGCGCACCTCCTTATCGGCGGGAATCGGCATGTCAGGCTGTAGTTGCGCCATGACATTCGTCATTGCGAACAGCGTGACAAGTAAAAGAATGAACCTTTTCATAAAATGATTGTTAATTGATTTTGGGTGAAATTATTTGTATTGCGTTGTCATTCGGTTGTTTCTTCCGGTCGGTATTCGATGATGTCGCCCGGCTGGCAGTTCAGTTCGCGGCAAATGGCTTCCAGCGTTGAAAAGCGGATCGCCTTGGCCTTGCCGTTCTTGAGAATGGAAAGGTTGGCCGGGGTGATATCGACCCGCTCGGCGAGCTCGCCGAGTGACATCTTTCGTTTCGCCATCATGACATCTATGTTGATGATTATCGCCATGTCTTGCGTCCCCCCCCCGTGTGTATATTGTATATCGACATTTATTTTTTCTTTAGATCGTGAGTTTTTGCTCTTCGCTCAACCGGGATCCGATCGAGAAGACCTCGGCCGAGAAGAGTACCAGAATCGCCATGACGATGTTCCAGTAGTTGAGCGGGAACGAGGCGGCGACTTGCAGGGGCGAATCTTCGAGAAACGTCCGGGTCGTACTCTGGTAAATATAAGAGCCGACTCCGGTGCAGACTTCGGCCAGAATCAGCAGGAACCCTACGGCACGCGTGTAGATGATGATACGCCCCGGCAGGGGTTGTTCGTCCCGTACCGATTTGCGCAGGATATTGATAATCAGCGCTACCAGGATCAGGATAGAGAGCTTGGCCAGCAGGGCCGGGATGGACAGCAGCAGTATGTAATTGATTCTGTTCAGTGTCCGGACTACTGTCGGGTCACTGTTTTCGTCCGTTTTGACGTAGATATTAACCCCCGTATATTCGGCTTCGGTGGAGATCGATGCGTGTCCGGTTTCTATCGGGAAAAGAGTTTCGTCGCTCTGGGCGTTTTGCAACCGGGCCGCCAAAAAGTAGGTGTGTTGCGCGATACCGTGTTTTTCCTGCATCCGAATGTCTTCGGACGCAGCCTGCCAACCTGTCGCCAGACTCGACGACACGTGGGGCACGAAGCTGTGGATGAATCCTGCGGCCAGAGCCAGGAAATAAAAGATGTAAATGACCAGCAGATGGCGCCGCAGAGATTTTTTCTGTTTTTTGTCCATTTTCGGTTTGCTGAATACGTAATGGAGGTGTTCGACCTGTTTTTAACCTCCGGTGAGGCAAAGATAGTAAAGAACTTCTGCAAAACAAATAATTTTTATCGTTTTTCGATAAAAACGCAATAAAATATAACGAATGATGTTTCTCGTCTGAATACGGAGCGGAATTTTCCGGACTTTTCCCGAACCGGAGATCGGACGGGCAACCCGGCTGAAACCTACCGAAGGTCGGACCGGCAGGGATCATCCCCGTCTTGGAGGCGAGGCCCCTGCAAGTACGGACGATCGAAACGAGAAAGCCCCTCTACGAGCTTCGTTACGCGGGGGAGCCGAAAACAAAAGTTGAGTTTGGTTCTCCGCTCTTCTTGTTATTATCTTTGACTTCTTCTTAGACACTCCATGCCGGCAAAACGCAAATAAAATTTGCTTTTGCACCCGGCTTATTCGTATCTTTGCACGAAATGCAGTCGGCGCGGCCGGAAGGCTTCGCTCTGTTTCCGGCATACGCCGCTACTGTCCGCAGGAAGCCGGGCCGGGGCGTTTTTGTAGGAATGAAACCATTCGGTATCTACGGCTTTCTCCCGGCCCGGCGGATAACCGGCGGATTGTCGTTTCGTTGCATTTGAAATTGAAAAACGCACTGAAATATGGCAGAGAAAACAGGTTACACTTATTATGCAGACCCTCAGCAGGTCGATTTCACACTTCGGATGACCGTTCCGGCTTTGGCGAACGAGGTCCTCAATACGGCGGGTGTCGATGCCCAGCGCAAAGGGTTCGGGATCGATAAGTTGAATAAGGAAAACCGCTCGTGGGTCCTTTCGCGCATGGCGATCGAGATCGACGACCGCCCCGAACAATACACTTCTTATGAAATCGTAACGTGGGTGAACGAGTACAACCGGATGCTCTCGACCCGTAATTTCACGCTGCACGATGCCGCTGGCCGGGAGTTCGGGCGGGCCGTGACGCAGTGGTGCATCATCGACTTGGCGGTCCGTAAAGCGATCGACCTGAACACGGTTATCGGGCCTTGTACCGATACGCTCGTCGATGCCCCTTCGCCGACGGAGAAACCCCGCAAGGTGATGGGGATCACACCGCAGCATGTGATGGAGCACCGGGTGGTTTACAGCGACATCGACTTCAACCGTCACGTCAATACGATGCGTTATATCAACATGATGTTCGATATGCTGCCCATCGAACAGTTGACCGCGATCCGGCCGGTGCGTCTTGATATTCATTTCATGCACGAATGCCGTTACGGGCAAACCCTTACGGTCGGGTACGAACAACGGGACGGCTTGTCGCTGTTCGAGGTTTCGAACGGAGAGGAAGCCGCTGTCCGGGCGGCGCTCGAGTGGCGTTGAGGTGCTGTATTTCGTGGTGGCGGGCAAGGCAGGGAGCCGACCCGAATCGACTTCGTTTCGGTCCGATTTTACGATCGGCTTTGTTCCTTTCTGGAACGGGTTTTGCTGATATAGGGACAAAACCTTTATTATTATGGAAAAGATCAAAGTTGCGAACAAGTACCAGAAAAGTATCGATCTGTTGAACGATGCTTTGGGAAAAGAAATTGCCACCTCGCTCCAGTACATGTATTTCCATGTCCATTTCGAAGATGCCGGTTACGAGTATCTGTCCAAAAAGATGCGGATGATTTCGATTGCCGAGATGCGTCACAGCGAGGAGTTGTCCGACCGTATCCTCTTCTTGCAGGGGGACGTGAATATGAACCCGTCGTTTCCGACGCGCCAGATCACCGATCCCAAGGAGATGTTCCGTTTCGCTATGCAACTGGAACAGAGTACGATCGATAGCTATAACGATGCCGCTCGCATTGCGGCCGAAGCCGACGATTCGGTAACGCACAAGATGTTCCAGGATCTGGCCGTCGAAGAGGAGGAGCACTTGGACTATTTCCGCAACGAGTTGCAGAACCTGCTCGATTACGGCGACAAGGAGTACCTCGCCTTGCAATCTTTTGCACGCAGCAAGGCCGAAGCCGAAGGGAAGGTTTCCGAGTAGTTTTTCCTCGCGGACGCGAGATAATGCGTCCCATACGTGGTTTTTGAATAAAATTTCATATCTTTACACGCGAAAAAAACTATTAACTTATTAAAATAATAGAGATATGAAATTTTATATCCGTATCGTGCTGCTGGCGGCTTTCTTGACGAGTTTGTTGTCGGCTCACGCGCAGTCCCCGACCATTACCTGGGACAGCACTGTGAAGGACCTCGGCGATTCGAATTACGAAGTCGTATTTACGGGTAAGATCCTGCCGGGATGGCATACGTACGACCTGCATTCGGACGTTTCTTCGACCCTGGTGGAGTTCGAGCCTGCAACGGGCCTGACGCTCGACGGCGATCCTTATGAGATCAACGCTTCCAAACGCGAATACGACGATATTTTCGAGGTCGAAATGGGTACTTATTTCGATGAAATCATCCTCGGTCAGAAAGTCACCCTGACGGGTGAAGGCGCCGTATTGAAAGGCAATATCAACTGGCGTTCCTGCGAGGAGGAAAATTGCAATTCGCCCGAGGATTGGGGATTCGAGATCACGATCGGCGATCCCGAGGCGGCCTGGGCATCCGTTGCGGCCGGGGACGCTGCGGATCAACCTGTTTCCGGCGACGGAGCCGGAGAGTCCAAAACCCTGTGGGGGTTGATTATCGAAGCGGTTCTTTGGGGCTTCGCGGCGCTGCTCACTCCTTGTGTATTCCCGATGGTCCCGATGACTGTATCGTTCTTTATGAAAGGCAGCGGATCGCCTGCTGCGGGACGTTTCAAGGCTTCGATGTACGGTTTCTTCATCGTAGCGCTCTATACGCTTCCCATTGCGGCGATCATTCTGATTACGCGTCTGGTGGGCGGCGATGCCGTGACGGCCGACATCTTCAACTGGCTGGCTACGCACTGGCTTCCCAACCTGATCTTCTTCATCGTGTTCATGATTTTCGCCGCATCGTTCTTCGGGGCCTTCGAGATCACGCTTCCGAGCTGGATGGTCAATAAGAGCGACCGGCACGCGGACAAAGGCGGTTTGATCGGTATCTTCTTCATGGCTCTGACGCTGGTGTTGGTGTCGTTCTCCTGCACCGGGCCGATCGTCGGCAACGTCCTGATTCGTTCGACTGCCGGCGAATTCTGGGTGCCCATCGTGACGATGTTCGCTTTCTCGCTGGCTTTTGCTCTGCCTTTTACGATTTTCGCTTTCTTCCCCTCCTTGCTGAAAGACCTGCCCAAGAGCGGCGGTTGGCTCGGTTCCGTGAAGGTCGTTCTCGGTTTTATCGAGGTCGCCCTCGGTTTCAAGTTCCTGAGTATGGCCGACCAGACCTACCACTGGGGGTTGCTCGACCGTGAGGTCTATTTGGCGATCTGGATCGTCGTGTTCACATTGCTGGGTTTCTATTTGCTGGGTAAGATCCGCTTCGCTCACGACGACGAACTCAAGCACGTTTCGGTGACGCGGCTGACGCTGGCCATCGCTTCGCTTTCGTTCGCGGTCTATATGTTTCCGGGTATGTTCGGTGCGCCGCTGAAAGCTCTTTCTGGCTATTTGCCCCCGATGCATACGCAGGACTTCGTGATCAATACGCAGGGTGTCGTTGCCGCACCGTCAGCAACGGCACAGACGACTGAAAAGATCAAATATGCGGATATCCTGCACTGGCCTTACGATCTGCCGGGGTATTTCGATCTGGCCCAGGCCGAAGCCGCTGCCAGGGAGGCCGATAAACCCTTGTTTGTGGACATTACGGGAATCAGTTGTGTGAATTGCCGCGAAATGGAAGCCCGCGTCTGGAGCGATCCGCGCGTGCAGCAGATCCTGCGCGACGATTACGTGCTGGTAGCCCTCTATACCGACGACAAGACCAAAGTGCCCGAGAACGAATGGGTGACCACTGCGGGAGGCAAGGTTCTCAAGGACATCGGCCGCATCAACTCCTACATCGCCCAGACCCGTTTCGGGGTGAACGGACAGCCCAACTACCTGATCCTCGGCCGTGATGGGCAGGAATTGGTTCCCAAGCGGGCTTACAATCTCGACGTGGAGGCATACATCGACTTCCTGAAGAGCGGTGTGGAGGCGTATAATAAAACGAAATAGGATGGATAGTGATAACCGGTTCGGGCAGTTCCTCCCGAACCGGTTATCGTTATCTCCTTGTTGCAGGATTCGGTAGGGTATTTGTATTTTTCCTGAAGTTGCCGTGCGCTGTTTATTCGAAAACAGGAGGGCCGTACCGAAGGTTTGAATCCGTTCGGGGATTCGATTTCAGTTATAAATAAAAGTTCGGGGTATGAAAATTTCGATCGTGGGGCCCGCCCATCCGTATCGTGGGGGCTTGGCCGTAATTATGCAGAGCATGGCCCGGGTTTTCCAACATCGGGGCGACGAGGTGAAGATCAAGACTTTCACGCTCCAGTATCCCCGTATTTTCTTTCCCGGCAGGAATCAGACGGTGCAGACACCTCCGCCGCCCGATCTGTACATCGTGCGGTGCGTGAATACGATGAATCCGTTCAACTGGATCGCCGTGGGGCGGTGGATCGCCCGCGAGAAGCCGGATTTCGTGCTGATGAAATACTGGACCCCCTTTATGGCGCCCTGTTTCGGTACGATTGCCCGTTTTGCCAAAAAGAACGGTACGACGCGTATCCTTTGTCAGATCGACAACGTCGAACCGCATGAACGCCATATGACTGACAAGCCGTTCAACCGCTATTTCCTGAGGGCGGTGGACGGCTTTATCTATATGTCCGAGCAGGTGCACCGCGAATTGCGCCGATATACGCAGGTTCCGGCGCTTTTCTCTCCGCATCCGCTTTTCGAAAATTTCGGTATCGTCATTGATCGTACGGAGGCCTGCATCCGCCTCGAACTGGATCCTTCGAAACGCTATGCGCTCTTTTTCGGTTTGATTCGGGACTACAAGGGATTGGACCTGTTGCTCGATGCCTGGAAGATCTACAAGCGGGAGCATCCTGCCGAAGACCGGCGCCTGATCGTGGCCGGTGAGTTCTATGCTCCGAAAGAGAAGTATTTGAAGCAAATCGCCGACAACGGACTGGAGGACGATGTGATTTTGCACGACTATTTTATTCCGGACGAATTGGTGCGTTACTATTTTTCCGTCGCAGATTTTTTGGTGCAGCCGTATCGTTCGGCCACGCAGAGCGGCGTGACCCAGATCGCTTATCAATTCGACCTGCCGATGGTGGTGACCGACGTGGGCGGTCTTCCGGAGATCGTGCCGGACGGTCGTGTCGGCTTCGTCTGCCGTCCCGATGCCGCAGAAGTCGCCCGGGCCATCGACCGTATCTGGCGGGACGATGTGCTCGCGGGATTCCGTGCGAACATGGAAGAGGAGAAGAAGCGCTTTTCGTGGGATGCGATGTGCGATCGCATTACGGAACTTTACCGATTGGTTAAATAGGAAGCGTAGAGGGTCGATCCGATTAAATAGGAACTCTTGTATCTCGAAAAGCGGAATCTCGTACGATCCTCGTCGCTTTAGCCGATAGACTCTTTATTACAAAACCCCCGCTGCAATTTGCAGCGGGGGTTTACTCATCATTTTTCCGGCAGACCGGGGATACGGATTATCGTTATTTCTTGATGTTGGGCAGTTCCAGGCCGTAGTGCTTTTTACGGTCTTCGAGCTTGAGCCAGAAAGCCAGCAGGAAAGCCAATACGCCGAGGCTGGCGAAAATCAGCATCGGAACCGTGTAGTTGTAGCTTACGTGTTCACCGGCTTTGATCGCTTCTCCCACGCCGGGATTGACCTTGTTGAGAACCCAGCCGATGATCATCGGGAAGGCCATCAGTCCGAGGTTCTGGATCCAGAAAATCGTTGCATAGGCAGAACCCATATAGCGGTTATCGACCAACTTGGGTACCGAAGGCCACAGGGCGGCGGGAACCAGCGAGAAAGAGAGGCCGAGCAGGATGATCGCCGAGAACGCGATAGCGGGGGTGAGGGGAACCAGTGCGAAAGTCATGTGGCAGATGAACATCAGGATCGCACCGATCATCAGCATCGTCGCGCCTTTGCCCTTGTGGTCGAGGAACCAGCCGAGGAGCGGAGTCAGAATCATTGCACCCATCGGGAACCAGCGGAAGATGTCCGAAGCCTGCTGGTTGGTGATGCCCAGATTACTTTCGAGCATACCCGTTGCGAAACGCTGGAACGGGAAAATCGCCGAATAGTAGAGCACGCAGAGTGCCGAAACGATCAGGAAGGTTTTGCTGCTGAAAAGGTTCTTCAGATCGGCGACCTTGAAGGGCTCTTCGGTTTCTCCTATCGGGGAGTCTGCCTCGGTTTGTCTGTCGAGTTTGAAGTCCATGACCGAGAAAGCGATGTAGGTCAGCAGGCCGATGCAGAGCAACAGGCCGACAACGGCTACCGGACGTGCTACGCTCGGATCGCCGCCCCAGTTAGCCACCCAGGGCGACAGGCTGAATACGGCGAATACGCCCAGTCGGGCAATAGCCATTTCCAGGCCCATCGCCAGAGCCAGTTCTTTCCCCGTGAACCACTTGACGATTGCACGGGATACTGTCACACCGGCCATCTCCGTACCGCAGCCGAAGATCATGAAGCCCAGGCAGGCGAGCTTCGCGCTGGCCGGAATGTCCGTGAGGAACGAATTGAGGAACTCGTAACCGAATCCGCCTTCATAGAAGTAGTTGCTCAGCCCGTAGAATTTGATACCGGCACCGAGTACCATCAGCGAGGCCGAAAGAATACCCGTAAACCGTACGCCCATCTTGTCGAGGATGATACCTGCGACGAGCAGGAAACCGCAGACGTTCAGAATGAATTCCGAACCGCCGTACAGTCCGAAAATCGTGGGGCTCCAGCCTCGGGTGCTTTCGAGCATGTTCTGCAACGGCGAGAGGACATCGACGAACATGTAGCCGAAGAACATGGTGAGCGCCACCAGAATCAGCGCGGTCCACCGAGCCCACGCCGAGTCGTTCAGTTTCTTTTGAATAGCTTGTGTCATAGTTTATTGAATTGGTTATTGTTAGTTAAAAAGCTTCTGTATGCTCCCCCGTGTAACGTTTGAGGATTTCGTAGGCCGAGGTAATGCCCAGCTCTCCGGCTTTCGAGAGGTCGAGGCAGCCCTTGCGCGTGTCTTTCATATAGATTTGGGTCATGCCCCGGTTGTAGAACGCTTCGGCGAAGAGGGGATTCAGTTCGATGGCTCTCGAGAAATCTTCGAAGGCCTCGGGCAGTTTGCCTGAAAGAGCCAGCAGCGTTCCCCGGTTGTAGTAGGCTTCGGCGAAGTTCGGGAAGAGGCGGAGCGTCTTGTCCAGATCGGCGATGGCTTCGTCGTAATTGTAGGTGCGTGCATGGGTGTTGGTGAGTTTGTTCGCCGGGTCGGAGTCGATCGAAATTCGCTGATAGGGATTGTCCAGGCCCGAAATGAAGTCGATCATTTCGGCCCGTGTCACGGCCCGGTTGAAGTAGAGGAACGGATTGGCGGCATTGTCTGCGATAGCCGACGAATAGGCGCCGACCGAGTTGGTGAATTGTCGGATCAGCGATTGCGAAATGGCATATTGTACTTGCAGGAGCCAGTCGCGCGGATTCTGGCGCAGGATTTTGGCATAGCGGCTGTCGAGCATCGCCAAAGAGTCCGCACCGATGTTCGTGGGCCGGTTGGAGAGGACGAGGTAGGGATTGTCCAGTTTTTTCTCGAAGTCTTTGACCCGTTGCAGGGTATAGCGGTTCGACGCCTCGATCCGGGAGGTATCGGGCTGCATCAGGGTGAAGCGGAACAGGGGCAGCAGACGCATGTTGCTGCGGCCCAGGCTCGGCTGTTCCGAGATGCGGTCGAAGTAGCTGTTGGTGAATTGATTGTCGAAAGCCAGCAGTTTGTCCATCCGTTGCGTCGTATCGGCATAGATCGAGTAGGTGCTGTCCTTCAGGTGGGATTTGTATTCGGCGATCTTGCGCTGGGCGATCTCTTCGTCCCGTTTCGCAGCCTTGGGGTTATGCAACGCATAACGCAGGGCGCTGCGGTTCAGGTAGGCGTTGGCGAAGTCGGGGTAGAGTTCGATGGCCCGGGTGTAGTCGCGCTCGGCGCCTTCGAGATCGCCCAAGCGGGTTTTGAGCATGGCACGCAGGTAATAGACCTGGACATTGCCGGGGGAGTAGAGCGCCACGCGGTCGAAGTCGTCGAGTGCGCGGTTGTAATCGCCGATCTGGGTGCGGAGAATCGCCCGGTTGAAATAGGTGAACGAGTTGGTCGAGTCCAGTTGTAGCACCCGGTCGAAATCCGCGAGGGCCTGCATCGGACGGTTGGTGTTGGAATAGACCACCGCCCGGTTGAAATAGGGCGGCAGGAAAGCCGAGTCGCAGCGGATCGACATGTCGAAATCGGCTTCGGCTCGGGCATACTCCTCTTTTTGCAGCAACAAGGTTCCGCGTTGGTAATAGCCGTTGGGATTTTCGCGGTTGGTGCGGATCGCCTGGTCGAAATTTTCCAGGGCCCGTACGGTGTCCTTCAGGTAGAGGTAGGCTGTGCCGCGGCCGATGTAGGCGTCGGCTACCTTGTTTTCCTGGAAGATGAATTTGTCGAAATCCTCGATCGCCTCCTCGTATTGCTTGTTCTGCAGGCGCGTATAGCCCCGGCTGTAATAGGCGTCCGGCAGGTCGGGCCTCAGGTCGATCGCCTCGCGGAAATCCTGCAGCGCGTCGTCGTAGTTGCCCATGCGCGTACGGGTCAGCGCCCGGTAGATGTAGGCGGTCGTGAACACGGGGTTTTTGACGATGGCAGCCGAAAAGTCGGTATCGGCACCCAGCAGGTCGTCGAGGTTGAATTTGGCTACACCCCGCAGGAAATAGCCCTCTGCGGCGTCCGGATCGGCCCGCAACAGGATGTTGAGCACACGAATCGCCTCCTGATATTCGCGGTTCATCAGGCAACGGCGGCTGGCCCAGTAGAAGTAGTCTTTGTTGTATTGGGCGTCGGCAGCGGCAGCGTTGCCCAGCAGCGTCCCCAACAGGATGATTTTCAGGATAAATTTGCGCAATGCCACGACACCCCGATTTGGTTGTGATTATTCTTGTTCGTATCCGAAGCGCTTGAGTTGCCGTTCGTTATCGCGCCAGTTCTCGTTTACTTTGACGTACAGCTCCAGGAAAACCTTCTTGCCGAGGAATTGTTCTATGTCCTCGCGGGCCTGTTGTCCGACTTTTTTGAGTTTCTCGCCCTTGTGTCCGATCAGGATGCCCTTCTGGGAGTCGCGTGCGACATAGATGACCGCCGAAATGCGGTCGATCGTCGGTTCCTCCCTGTAGGCTTCGATCGCTATTTCGCAACAGTAGGGGATCTCCTTGTCGTAGTTGCGCAGGATCTTTTCGCGGATTATTTCCGAGGCGAAGAATCGCAGCGTTTTGTCCGTGAGCGTATCTTTGGAGTAGAAGGCTTCTCCCTCGGGCAGCCGTTCCAGAATCAGGTCGAAAAGTCCCTTGATGTTGAAATTCTCGCGTGCCGATACCGGGACGATCGTGGCGGCCGGCAGCAGCGCCTGCCATTTATCGACGAGCTCTTCGAGCTTTTCGGGCGTCGTGAGGTCGATCTTGTTGATTACCGCGAGGGTGGGAATATCGCTTTGGCGGATCTTTTCGAGGATGTCGTTCGAACGGTCGCTTTGTTCCACCGTGTCGGTGACGTAGAGGATTACGTCCGCATCGTTCACGGCGCCGGTGACGAATTTCATCATCGACTCCTGGAGTTTGTAGCTGGGTTTCAGAATGCCCGGCGTATCCGAGAAGACGATCTGGAAATCTTCGCCGCTGACCACTCCCAGAATGCGGTGGCGCGTGGTCTGGGCTTTGGAGGTGATGATCGAGAGGCGTTCGCCTACGAGTGCGTTCATCAACGTCGATTTGCCGACGTTGGGATTTCCGATGATATTGACGAAACCGGCCTTGTGCATAGGATGTCTGTTGTCTGATTCTCACGAAAAGGCAGTGAAAGCGAGGACCGCATAAAACGAACGAACTTGTTTTTCATGCCGGGCCGCCATGCTGCCTGCTCCAAAAATAGTGAAAGCCGAGAGCAATCGCACGGATTTGCACGCTAAGATTGCCGAACCGCCTCCTATCTTTTACAAAGATAGCGAAAAAAATACCCCCTGCCAAATGAAGCGTCATCTTTCTATGTTCAGAAGGAGTCGGTCGGTGGCGTTTTTCGGATAAGGGGGGGGGCCGAGGGAGGTTGCGGCTCTTTTCGACGCCGCTGTTTTTCCGGGAAAAGCCCGTTATCGGACGGATTGGAAGATCGGGTCGGAAAAAACGCGTTTTCTTCGGTCCTTCGCGTTGTGTTTTCCTCTCCGGTTTTTTCCTATTTCTGTATATTTTTCTTGTACTCGTCTGCAAGGTGTTCCGGACGAATCCGTTCTTCGTGTTTACGGGCGAAGCCTTTCCGGATTTGTCCTGCATTCTGCTTGCCCAATTATGAGCTGACACCGATTTCGGAGAGCATGTGTGAATCGCCTTTTCGCTGCCGGTGCGTGGTTGCAGAGGATGCCGGATTTGCCCGGAAGCGGGTCGATTATATGATAGATGTCATAAGGAAAACCCCTTCGGTTCGGAACCCGAACCGAAGGGGTATAAAGTAGTTGGCGAAGTATTCATCCCGCTTATCTGCGGAAGCCGCGTCCGGGTAATTTGGGCATTTTCATATTGCCTCCGGCGACGGCCTTCATCATCTTGTGCGTGTCTTCGAACTGCTTCATCAGTTTGTTCACCTCGGCCATCGTCGTACCGCTGCCTTTGGCGAGCCTTTCGCGGCGCTTGGCGTCGATGATTTCGGGTTTCTCGCGTTCGAGGGGAGTCATCGAGTTGATGATCGCTTCGGTCTGCTTGAATACGTCGTCCGAGATCTCGACATTCTTGAGAGCCTTGCCCATACCGGGGATCATCGAGGCCAGGTCCTTGAGGTTGCCCATCTTCTTGATCTGCGCGATCTGCCCCATGAAATCGTTGAAGTTGAACTGGTTCTTGACGATCTTCTTCTTCAGGCGGCGGGCCTCCTCTTCGTCGTACTGCTCCTGGGCGCGTTCCACGAGCGATACCACGTCGCCCATGCCCAGAATACGGTCGGCCATACGTTCCGGATGGAATACCTGGATGGCATCCATCTTCTCGCCGCTGGAGATGAACTTCAGCGGTTTGTTCACCACCGCACGAATCGAGATCGCCGCACCGCCGCGCGTATCGCCGTCGAGTTTGGTAAGCACTACGCCGTCGAAATCCAGCCGCTGGTTGAACTCGCGGGCCGTATTCACGGCATCCTGACCCGTCATCGAATCGACCACGAAGAGCGTTTCGCCCGGTTTCACGGCCTGTTTGATCGCCGTGATCTCCTGCATCATCGCCTCATCGACGGCCAGACGGCCCGCCGTATCGACGATCACGACGTTGAAACCGTGCTGACGGGCGTATTTGATGGCATTTTCGGCGATCTGCACCGGATTTTTATTCCCCTCTTCGGTATAGACTTCGACTCCGATCTGTCCGCCCAGCACCTTGAGCTGGTCGATGGCCGCAGGACGATAGACGTCGCCCGCCACGAGCAGCACCTGGCGCCCCTTCTTGCTCTTGAGCATCGCCGCCAGCTTGCCCGAGAAGGTAGTCTTACCGGAGCCTTGCAGACCGGCGATCAGGATGACCGCAGGCGTGCCCTCCAGCTTGATGTCGGTCGCCGTGCCGCCCATGAGTTGTGCCAACTCGTCGCGGACGATCTTGGTAATCATCTGTCCCGGCTTGACGGACTTGAGCACGTCTTGTCCCAGGGCCTTCTGCTTCACCTCGTCGGTGAAGGATTTGGCTACCTTGTAATTGACGTCGGCGTCGATCAGCGCCCGGCGGATCTCCTTGAGGGTTTCGGCGACGTTGATTTCGGTGATGCGGCCTTCGCCCTTGATCAGCTTGAAGGACCGTTCGAGTTTATCGGTTAAGTTTTCAAACATAGTTTCGGTTCGTTATCGTATGCCGGGAAACGGTGCCGCCCGACGCTGGAGCATTTTTCGTTTTGCGGAGCCGTCGTTGCAGTCGGTTTTTTCAGTCCGGACAAAGCTAAAGCGGTGTCGGGCAAATCGTTCTCCCTGTTCGGCCGTTGCAGGTCCGCTCCGGATTTTTCGCTTGCAAATATATAAAACTATTCGCAGAATCGCAACGGAGGTGCTGATTTTCCTTGGTGTCGGCGACAAAGATAAACCCCCTCTGAGAAGAGGGGGCTATCGGGAGTCGAATCCGCTATTGTCTTACGTACAGCAATCGGTCGATCTGTGAAACGTTCTGATCGGTTATCTCTGCTTCCGGATTGATCTTGATCACGTATTTCTGAACGAATTTATAATCGATTTGGATCGGGTTATCGTTCAGTTGGGTCACTTCCGGCGGGTAGCAGACGATGCAGTCGTCATCGAGAGGCAGTGTGGGCATCGGGTGCAAGTTCCATGTTCCGGTCTGCTCGGAGTAGAGATTGCAGTAGGGTGGCTCGATCTTGAGCCGGAATTTCTCCGTGAAACAGTTGTATTCGAATGTAAAGGTATAGGTGAGGGGACTCGTAATATCTTTGCCGTCATCCTCTTTTTCCTGCGTTACCGAGATAAGTTCGAAATCGTCGATATCTTGCTGGGTGACGTAGATATATCCCAGATGCTCTTCGGGCAGCGTAATTTTCACCTGCCTGTATTCCGTCGTTTCTTTGGTGGTTCCGTCGGAGAGCGTATTGAGGATTTTGGCGTAGGAAGTATAGGCGTTCGGCAGCACGATATGCTCGCCTTCGGGATCGTCGCCGTCGAAGATATAGCCGAGTGTTCCCTCTTCGATGATCTTTTGGTCGGTCAGGTAGGCCAGATAATCGGGTTCCGGAGAGGGCGTAGTGCCGTAATGGAGAGTGTATTCGGTCTGGGTGGCGATCGAGATATTTTCCATACTTTCGGGGTTGTGGAAGGTCGAGGTGACCACGATCGTGCTGACGCGCCCCTCGTTGTCGAACGTGTATTGATACTGGCTGTTTTTGTATTTTGTCTGCTGGCTCGCGGGCAGGTGCTTGGTCGTCGTACCGCTGATACCGAGCAGGCATCCTATGTCATCGACACCCGCTATCGCGAAGCTGCCTATATCGATGCCGTTCCAGGGGTTGAGGAATTGTGTATAGGTATAGGAGAAACAGTAACTGCTTGCGGATGCCGTGATGCTCGTCAGATCTCCTGCCTCCCATTTGTATTTTGACCTGAGGTTTTCCAGGGCCGTTCCAGCCAGATAGAATTCTTTGGTTGCGAGGGTCCCGTCGGGATTGTAAATGAAGACATCCCTATTGTCGTCGAAATAGCTGTATTGTGAAATCAGACCGCTTTTATTCAGCTGGTAGCTCTCCGACCGGTCGTCTTTTGTTATTCTGGGAATGCTGCTGTAACTCGTAATTTCGATGTTGTATTGTGAGAGCGAGAATTTATTGGCTCCCCAGTTGAGAACCGTCTTGCTGGAACCGTTGAGTTTGTCGGGTTGATTCCGGTCGAACGTGTAGTAGTTGAAATTGGTCAGCACGCCCTGTGCGTCGTAGATGAGGTCGATGTATCCTTGGGTTGTGCTCTCTTCTGTGCCGTCTTCGGTGGTGGTTTTTTTATTCTCCGAAACTTCGATGTAGGTCAGCCGGTTTTCGGGCGAGATTTCGGGATGTTCCGGTTTTGCAGGTTCCTCGCTCGTACCGGTACCCTGTTGGGTGATGGTGATGGCGGCCGATTCTGTGCCGCAGAGAATGGTGATGACGGCTTTTCGGGAAGTTGGCTGGATATTTTCCGTAAGCGTGGCGGTAATGGTGTTTTTACCGGCATTGCCGAAGGTAGGCGAAAGGGTGATCCAAGTGTCGCCGCTACCGGGGGACTCTACCGAGGCCTGCCACTCTCCGGTAGTTTCGAAACTTACCGTGTGTTTCAGTCCGCTGTCGGCCGCGATCGTTGCGGATAATGCTTCCTGGGGGATCAGAATGGCCTGTTCTTCGTCGGTGTTGCTGTCGGTGCAACTTCCCCCCCCCACGTTAATCCCAGAAGGGTTACGATTGTTAATAGCTTTTTCATACGATAAAAAGGTTAGTTAATGGAAAAAATTGGTTGGTGAGCCGATTGATGTCTGACTCTGTGACGAATATAACAAATATTATCGTAACTGCCAAATGGAAATCTTCAGAAAGTCGATTTCTACTACGGTCGGCGATCCCTGCGGGGATCGGCAGCGGCCCGCTGCACATTTTCCGTACAGTCGTTTGTGCGGGTGAAAAACAAACCCCTCCGAGTTTTCGGAGGGGTTGTCTGATGGGGCTGTGCCCCGTGTTTTCGGTTTAATAGTGTGCGACGTACATATGACGGCTCAACAACTGGTAGTCGTATTCCGTAGGCTCCACATCCCGATTGACCTGGAAAAGATACTCCTGTCGGTAGTAGTATTCGCTCATAGGGCCGTTTTCGTCCGTATTTTCACCCATATACCGCAGTTCCGGTTCGGATACCGTGAAACAGTTCTTGTCGAGCGGAAGCATCGGCATCCAGTGGGTTTTCTGTTCACCGGTCGCAGGATCGAAGACTGTGCAGGAAGGATAGAACACGTCGAATTCCAGATTGACCGTGAAGCAGTTATATTCCAGCGTATAGACGAAACGGTGGGGGGTTATCTCGTTTTCACCCAGCGGAATCTCGTTGAAAGAGGTCGAAACGAGTCGGAAGTTGTCCGCTTCGTCCTGCGTGATGTAAAGGTAGCCTAATACAGGACCTTCCTGAGTCGAGGGATTGATGTTGATCTGCCGATATTCGGTTTTTTCGCTGGTTCTGCCGTCGGACATCGTGCTGCGGATCTTGGCATAGGAGGTGTAGGCGTTTACACCGTACCATTTTTCGTCCGGATTGTCTTCCGAGAATGTATAGGGAAGCGTTCCTTCGTCCACGACTTCCTGTTTGGTCAGGTAGGGGATGTAATCGGGTTTCGAAACGGTTTGGGGACCGTAGTGGAGCGTATATTCCGTGCGCTCGCTGCCGCTGCCGCCGCCGTCCTGCCAATTCACTTCGGTCACGATCGTGCTGACGCGGCCTTCGGCGTCGAACGTGTAGGTGTAGGTCGTAGTGCTGTTGCCGTCTTGACAGCTGGCGGGCAGGTTCTTAACGGTCGTACCGCTGATGCCGAGCAGCATGGCGGACTCCTCTGCATCGCCGATCATGAAGGCGCCTATGTCGATGCCGTTCCAGGGGTTGAGGTGTTCGGTGTAGGAGAACGTCGTTGTTTCGTTATCCCGTCCGTCGATGGTCGAAGTGGAAACGATGTTTCCGTCCTGCCAGGTAAGCGTCGAGGTCGAGTTCTCATCGGGATAGGAAGGGTTGCGGTATTCCAAGCGAGCCAGCGTGCCGTCGGCGTTGTAGGTGAAAGTCTGGCTGGCGCCGTCCGGGTCGGTGTAGCTACTTACCAAACCGCTTGTATTCAAGCGGTATTCCTTGGTGTATTCGCCCGAGTTGGGAAGGGGCATTCCTTCGTAACTGCTGCCGTCGATTTCGAACCATTTCTCTTCGTCTGTGATTTTCCCTTCGCTTCGTTTGAGCGTCCTTTCATAGGAGGCATTGATTTTGTCGGTCTGTTCCGAATCGTAATCGTATTGGTCGTAACCGGTCAGAAGACCTTCGGCATCGTATTCGAAGAGCATGTAACTCTTGTCGGTGCTGGAACCGTCGCTGTAAACCTCGGTGTAGGTCGTTTCTACCCAGGTCAGCCGGTCTTCGGGTGCTACGTCGGGATGTTCGGGCTTTTGAGGATTGTCGGGGTTATTCGGGTTGTCCGGATCTTCCGGTTCGTCTTGTCCCACGCCCCGCTGGGTGATGGAGATATTCGCGGATTCTCCGCCGCAGGAGATGATGACGACCGCCTGGCGGGATTCGGTCGTTTCGTTTTCAGTGAGCGTGACGGTAATCGTGTGCTTGCCGGCGTCGCCCGAAGTGGGGTTGATGGAGATCCAGCTTTCGGCACGCGAGGTTTCACGCACGGATGCCGTCCAGCTCTGGGTCGTTTCGAAACCGATGGTATGGGACAACACATCGGCCGAAATCGAGGCCGATAAGTTATCCTGAGGAATCAGAATGTTCTGAAACTCATCTGTTTCGCTGTCGCTGCAACTCCCCCCCCCAGCGCCAGGGTGATGAGAGCCGAGAAAATGAACAGTTTTTTCATACGATAAAGAATTTGAACGATAATTGGTTAAGTAAGTCGGGCAATTTTGTCCGATCGTTGCAAAGATACGAATAAGCCGAGCGCAAAAGCAAATTTTATTTGCATTTTGCCGAGGCGGAGTATCTAAGACGAAGTCAAAGATACGAATAAACTGCGTGCAAAAGCAAATTTTATTTGTATTTTGCTGAGGCGGAATGCTTGAACGACGTTAAAGATTAGAAAAAAGCCGGGTGCGGAAGCAAGTTTATCTGCACTTTGTCGGATCGAAGCGTTTGAGGCGAAGCCAAAGATTATGAAAATGCCGAACAGAAATACAAATATATTTGTATTTTGACGGAGTGGTCCGGAGATCGTGCCCGTATGGGTATTTTCGTCTGTCGAATGGGAGGGTGGATGGCATTCGATCGTGCCGTCGGTGGCTGCGGAGGTTGCAGACGGACGGAAAACAGGGGCGATTGTCTGTGAACGGCGGGCGGATGCGGTTTACAGCAGCCCCGCTTCGTAATAGAGAACGATCTGTTCGAGTACCTTGTCGTCCCCTTCTCGGTCGTATTCCGACTTGAGATTCTGTCCGAAGATACGCGATACGCTTTGCCAGAATCCCGCGACGAAGCCGCCCCGGAACTCCCGGAGGATTTCGTAAGCCGTGTATTTCGTTTCCCGGTCAATCAGCTTCAGAAGCACGCGGCCCTGGGTACGGGTCATGTGTTTCAGCACGGGCGTGTACTCCTTTTTGATCGCTGCGGCGATGCCTTTGATGTATTGTTTCTGTTCCTTTTTCGTTTCGAGCCGGAGCAGTTCCGCCTCCATTTGAACCATTTGTGCTTTGGCGGCTTGGGCTACGGGATAGACTTTCTTCACCGCTTCGACCAGTTTGCGGTAACGGCGCAGGTCAGCTTTTTTGCTGAATACGAAGACGGGTTTTATGGGGACGACCGAGATCGTGTCGCCGTCGGGTCCGATTTCGAAAGAGGTGTGCCATCGGCCCGGCTGTCCGTGTCGGGCCGAAGCCTGCCCGGGCAGGGAGAGCAGCAATACCAGGGATAGGAAAAACCACTTTTTCATCGGAACCGGAATTTTCGTACCTTTGTCAGGATGAAACACAAGGGCGGAGAGGGCGCTTCTGTCCGAAGCGGACGGATTTCGAATCCTCTTCGCAATTCAAAGATAGTGAAATGTGAGGGCAATTGTGAGAACTTGTTCTCGAAAATTGCCGAACCGAATCCTATCTTCTGCCAAAGATAGTGAAAGCCGAGCGAAAACGGGACTTGTTCCCGGTTTTCCGAGGCGCCTCCTATCTAAAGCTATGTTCAAAGATAATGATTCTGAATTATTAACGCAATAAAAAACGGTTGTATTATGATGGAAAAAGGACTTTCTGCACAAAGTAAGGTAACGGTCGATGGCGGCAACGTGGCTGCAACGATGGGATCGGGCGACTTGCAGGTATTCGCTACGCCGGCTATGGTGGCCCTGATGGAAAATGCGGCGATGAAGGCTGTGGCTGACCATTTGCCGGAAGGTTCGACGACCGTCGGTGCCGAGATGAACGTGACCCATATCAAGCCTTCGGGCGTCGGTGCCGAAATCGTCGCATCCGCCGTGCTGACCGAAGTCGAAGGGCGTAAGCTCACCTTCAATGTCGGGGCCCGCGATGCCGAAGGGATGATCGGCGAGGGGGTTCACGTCCGCTATGTCGTTGATCGTGAGAAGTTCATGTCCAAAGTTCGCTGATGCGGAATCTTGTCCCGGAAGCAACGGAAGGAAAAAGTAAAAAAGGCTGTCCAACAAGTTTTTTAATCCTTTTAGAATCGCGTATTCGGAAAAGCTCTCGAATAAGCAGTACAAATAAAAAAGGGCTGTCTGAAACTTGTTAGACAGCCCTTTTTTTGTTGTTATGCTCTTTAGCCCAGCAGCAAATGTTCGAGGAAAATAACCAGCATGCCCGCGAAATACCCGGCCAATGCCAGCAGCGTGATTTTACGCAGGTACCAGCCGAATTCGATCTTTTCCAGTCCCATCGCCACTACTCCTGCGGCCGATCCGATAATCAGCAGGCTGCCGCCCACGCCGGCGCAGAAAGTCAGCAGGTGCCAGAAGATACCGTCCTGTACGAACGCCTGCATATAAACCGGGTCGAGGCTCGAGGCCAGGGCTGCCGTATCGACGACGGGGTACATACCCATACAGGCAGCCACCAGCGGCACGTTGTCGATTACGGCCGACAGCAGACCGGTGATTCCGGCGATCGTATAGACTTCGTGTACGTTTTTGTCCAGGAAGTCGGCGAAGTCGGTCAGCAAACCGGCGCTCTGCAATGCTGCGACCGACATCAGAATACCCAGGAAGAAGAGGATCGTGGGCATATCGATATGTTTGAGTACTTTCGACACCCGGTTTTTGATAGATTCCTCCATGTTCTGTTTGTGGTCATAGACGAGCTCCGTGAAGACCCACAGCACACCCAACGATATCAGCATGCCCAGGTAGGGCGGCAGTCCCGTTACAGCCTTGAATATGGGCACGAACAGCAGCCCGCCGACACCGAGAACGAGAACGAAGTGGCTGAAGCGCGGGCCGACGAACGGCGGCAGTTTGGGCGCCGTGTCTAATTTTTCGGGATGCGCGTTTTCGTCGGGAATATAACGGCAGGCGATGGCCGTGGGAATGATTACCGATACCAGGGCCGGGAGGAACAGTTTGGCCACGAGCAGGCCCGAGGTGACGTTGCCCCGCATCCAGAGCATGATGGTCGTTACGTCGCCGATGGGCGAAAAGGCACCGCCGCTGTTGGCCGCGATGACGATAACGCTGGCGAAGATCCATCGTTCTTTCTGTCCGCTGATCATACGCCGCAGCAGCATGATCATAATGATCGTCGTGGTCATGTTGTCCAGCACGGCGGACATAAAGAAGGTGATGATCGATAGCAACCAGAGCAGTTTGCGTTTGTTGCGGGTTTTGATGTGGTCGGTGATGACGTGGAATCCTCCGTGCCGGTCGATCAGTTCGACGATGGTCATGGCGCCGATCAGGAAGAAGAGGATTTCGCTCGTATCGCCGAGTTGCTCGATCAGTTGCGTGCCGATCTGGGCGTCGTTGCCCAGCAGACTCAATACCGTCCATAACGCACCGCACATCAGCAGGGCGATCGCGGCCTTGTCGATGCGTAGTTTGTGTTCGAGCGCGATGCAGAGGTACCCGAACACAAAAATCAGAATCATGGTTATAATCATATCTTACTGCATTGAATTATCGATTTTATCAATGGAATCGAAACGCCGCAATCCCTGTGCCGTAGTGAGGGTGTCCGGTGATTTGGACCCGAACTTACCTCTTTCCGTGGAATTTTTTTTGCTGCCCCGGCCATTCGCGGAGGATTTTTTTTGAAATATCGATTCTTTGCCGTACCTTTGTACCTGCTTTCGAGCATCGGATTGAACTATGGTGTAATGGTAACACAGCAGATTTTGGTTCTGTCGTTCCTGGTTCGAGTCCAGGTAGTTCAACACTGTCGTTCGTAGCCGAAGTCGCTGCGACGGGAAAGGCCGGATTTCAAAATCCGGCCTTTTTGTTTTCGTGCATGGCACAAGCGGCGAATAGGCGCGTCGGATCCGATGTTTCAAACGCTTGATAATAAAGTATATAATCATCTTTGTTTTTGTTGGCGCATCCTTTTCTCATCGGGTTGCCGCTTTCGAAAGACGTTGTTGGGCGTGCCGTCGGATCATCGTATTTTTCCGAAAAGGTTTCTGCTTTTGCCTCTGCCGGGGTGGGCAGCACTTTCCTTTTCATTTAATCGCCCGTTACCACAATCGGGCCGGGCGACCGACAGACATCGGCAGCGCCATTTCCGGGAGCGGTGCGACTGACGGTATAGCTGCTTTTGTTTTTCCTTTGTTTCCCCGGATTTTGGAGAACCGGACCGTTCTCGGGTTTCGTCGTAGCCGTTATTGTCCGAGGGCCTGACGCCAACGCCTTTGCCAGCTGGTCGGGACAGGATGTTCCCCGGCCTTTGCAGTCGATGCCTTCGAGACGTGCGATCACGTCGGCAGCCTGCATCCCGCGCGTCAGCAGACCTATTCCCTGGGTATTCCCGTGACATCCGCCTTCGAAGCGGACGCTTTTGACGATATCTCCCTCCAATTCGATTTCGATGGATTTCGAACAGGTACCTTGTGTCTTATAAGTGAATTTCTTTGCCATTTCGAAAGAATTTCGTACGCAAATATACGAATAAATGGATATTTTCAGCGTCCGATGTGTCGGCGTGTGTGTTTCCGTGCGTACCGGGAATCCATGGCTTTTGCGTATTCGAATCCGTCCCTCTTCTCTTGAGCCTCTTATTTTCGGTTTTTTGATTCTGGCCGGCCGGTTTGGTTTTGCTATTTATTTCGGGCGACGACCGGATAATCGTATGTAAAACTCCCCTTCCCGTGATCGGGAAGGGGAGTTCTCTTGTCTCAGTACTTTTTTATTTCTGCTGTTGCTGCTGCAGGTCGCTCGTGTCGGCGACGACCATGTTTTTGTCGATGCGGAGCGTGACGTTGCCGTCCACTTCGATCAGGAGGGTCGTCTCCTTGATCTCTTTCACTACGCCGTAAATACCGCCGGCCGTGATGATCTTGTCGCCTTTCTTAAGGCCGGCCCGGAATTGAGCCATCTGCTTGCGTCGCTTCGATTCGGGGCGCCACATGAAGAAATACAGAACCAGAATCATCAGGCCGAGCATGATGAAGAGCGAATAGCCGCCGCCAGCCTGCGGTGCAGGTGCTGTCGCTTGAAGTAAGTTAATCATAGTTTTCTATTGATTTGATATTTGGTTTTTCTTTATGATCGGTACAAATATAGTGAAAGCCGGGTATCGCACCAAATTATTCGAATGCTGGCGGCCGTTTTTCCCGAACCGGTGCTTTCCGATCGAGATTCGCACCTGCCGGAGATGCCTTCGAATATATCGGGCAATCCGGATTTCGGCTGCCTCCGTTGGATTTTCCGGTAAATATAGTCGAAATTTGCGGGAGTCGCAGCCGTTCGGCGCTTCTTTCCTGCGAATTAACAATTTCTTAATCGACATCGGCTTCGACGTAAATCCGTAACGGCTCCTCCGATCCCGACGCATAGAGTTTCAACAGTTTCATCTGCCAGCCGTGCTCGCCCCGCGAGTCGAACCGGACGCTGAACGGGATTTCCTCGCCCGGCTTCAGGGGCCGTCGGTCGAATTCCGGGGTGACACATTCGCACGAAACCTCGTAGCGGGCCACCACCCATGTCCGGGACGAAGTATTTTGCAGCCGGAACCGTTTGATGCCTGTTTCGCCGGAGTGGAGCCGTCCGAAACGGATCGTGTCCGAAGTACCTTCGGTGAGCGTTTCATCCGATATTTCGAGCGTCGGCCCGCTCTGGACGCTGCTCGTCCGGCGGGATTGACAGCCGATGACGAGGGTTATGAGCAATATGCAGAAAATGTGCCGCATCATATCAGTCCCCGTCCGGTTTTTTTGAGTTTTCCCTCTTCGGTCAGCGCCTCCACGATTTTATCCAGTACGCCGTTGATAAAGGTGCTGCTGCCGGGCGTAGAGTAGAACTTGGCGATGTCGATGTATTCGTCGAGGGTCACTTTCACCGGAATCGAAGGGAAGGAAACCAGTTCGGTGATCGCCGTGGCCATAATCAGGTTGTCCATGAAGACGATACGCTCCACGTCCCAGTTGCGCGTGAATTTTTCGATGTATTCCAGCCGCTCGTTGTAGTTGATAAGCGTCTTTTCGAACAGCGTTTTGACGAATTCTGCGTCCTCGTCGCTTTTGAATTCGGGCAGCATCTTCACATCCGCGTGGGATTGGCGCATGTTGGAGATCGTGCGGATCACGAGCGTCAGTACGAATCCCAGGTCGTCGCTCCAGAGGATCGACTGCTCTTCCAGTACGTCGTCCAGCATGGGACACTCCTGCAACTCCTTTTCGAAGAAGGTCGCCAGAAGCGCTGCGTCGGCTTTGAACGAACTTTCCGGAGCGCTCATGTAAGCCTGGAAATAGTCCGTCGCCGCGAGTTGGTTGTAAAGTGTGCGGATGAGTTCGGGATATTTGCTCCAGCCGAGTTTGCGGGCTGCCATTCGGTCATTCACCGTGTCGCTGTCGGCGATCATACGGATCACGGCGTTGTCGATGAAGCGGGTGTTGGGGTGGAGGTCTTCGTAGGTCGGCAGCTTTTTCTGTTTGGCCAGCTCCTGACGTTGCTGGGCATAATGCGCCAGTTCGACCGGAAGGGTCATCATCTGGAAATAAAGGTCATAGGTCTTGTCGATCGAATTCATCATGTTCTTTTCCGACGCGATCATATTGTCCGAGTCGGATTTGAGATGCGCATACAGGGCCTTTATCGCCTTGATTCTAAGCTGTCTTCTACTTAACATATATTTTCAGAACTTTGCGGCAAACGGGAGTATCTGCCGTTTGTCCGGTTTGCTTCGTGCCGGGAGGCGTGCGGGCTGCTTGTAAAACGAAGTCGCGTTTTACCGGGCGCGGTTCGCCCCGATACGAAAATTACCGGACAAAGGTAGGAAAAAAAGCGCTTGCCGCAACCTTTTTGCGCTTCTGGGGCATAAATAATCTTGTGTCCGCTCTTTCGGCAGGAGCTGCCGGGCCGATTCGTTGTCGTGCCGGTTTTTCCCGCCGCAGACCGGAATTCGGGATTGTTTGCTATCCATGTCCGCGGACCTTTCGCCCCGGCAAAGTGCGAATGAATTTGTCTTCGCTTTCGGTTTATCCTGAATCTTTGCCTTGTTCGCTTCGGCAAAATGCAAATAAATTTGCTTTTGCGCCCGGCTTATTCGTATTTTTGACATAGTTATAGATAGGATGCGCTTCAGAAAACTGCGAACAAGTTCCCGTTTTCTCCCGGCTTTCACTATCTTTGTACCCTATGGAAGAGATAAGTCAGAAAGAAGGGGCTGCCGTTCGCCTGCCTTACGATGTGATCGTCGTCGGTGCGGGCGCTGCGGGTATGATGGCTGCGGGGACTGCCGCACGGAACGGACACAGGGTTCTGCTGCTGGAAAAGATGGAGAAATCGGGCCGCAAGGTGCGTATTACGGGCAAAGGCCGTTGCAACGTGACCAACGCCCGGCCGCCTGAGGAGTTCGCCGGACAGGTGCGTACCAATGCCGAGTTTTTTTCGACCGCTTTCGCCGAGTTCAACAACAGGGCTACGATCAGATTCTTCGAGCGGCTGGGCGTGAAGCTCGATGTCGAACGCGGCGAGCGGGTGTTTCCTCGAAGCGGCAAGGCGTGGGATATTGCCAACGCACTGCTGGAATATTGCGTGGACAACGGCGTGAAGATCGTTTATGATACCCGTGTGACCGAAATAATGACGCTCAACGGTCGGGTTTTCGGCGTGCGGTACCGCAATAAGCGGGGATTCGAGCGCAAGGAGGAGTGTCCGCGCGTTATCGTCGCCACGGGCGGCGTTTCCTATCCCGCTACGGGTTCGACCGGCGACGGCTACGTCTTTGCGGCCGATACGGGGCATGCGGTCGAACCGGTGCGGCCGTCGCTTACGCCGCTGGTGTCGTCCTGTCTCTGGATCAAAAATATGAACGGACTGTTGCTCCGGAATGTCCGTGCGACGCTCTGCATCGACGGTGAAGCCGTGCGCGAAGAGTTCGGCGAGCTGGGTTTCTCCGAGCGCGGCATCGAAGGCGCTGTGGCGCTCCGCATGAGCCGGGACGCGGTGGACGCCCTGATCGACGGCAAGGGTGTCGGACTGATGGTCGATCTGAAACCGGGGCTGACCGAGGAGATGTTGCGCGAGCGCATCGCCCGTGAGATGGCGGAGATGGGGCCCGAGGAGTTCTTCTCCGAACTGCTCCGCAAGCTCGTTCCGAAGGCGCTGGTCATTCCTCTTTCTGAAGAGGTCGGCGCCCATTCTAAAAATTATATCCGCAAGATTACGCCCGAGCAGATCGAACGGTTGGTTAAGCTCCTCAAGGGGATGGTTTTTCCGATTTCGGACTATGCGCCTTTCGAATATGCCGTCGTTACTGCGGGCGGCGTGAGCTGCGAGGATGTGAACCGCTATACGATGGAATCGCTCAAGGTCAAAGGACTCTATTTCGCCGGCGAGGTGCTCGATCTGGATGCCAACACCGGCGGGTATAATTTACAGATCGCTTTTTCGACCGGTCGTCTGGCCGGTATGCTCAAACAGTGAAACGGACCGGACGCAATCTACGCCGCCGCCTTCGCGGTATTTCCCGGCTGACCGACCGGCTCTCCCGGGCCCGTCATTTCCGGGGGCACGGCGTGCACTCGCCATTCGTTTACGGACTTGTGCGCGAAGCGTTTATGTTTCATAGACTGCGCGACGGAGAGCACTGCCTTTACGATGCCCTGCGTCGGGTCGGAATCTTTCACCGGCGGGCGGTGCAGTTGCAGAACGCCTTTCTCTATTGCGGCTACCGGACGTTTGCGATATGTGAAGGCAAAGCCGAACCTGTTCGGACTTTGCCGGATGCAGAGTTTGAAAAAGGCAATTCGACGTTTGTGATTGACGAGGGCAGAGGTTGTTTGCAGGTTACGCCGGGGAGGGAAAACGAGGCGAAAAATTCGACTTTTGGCCTGAATTGTGCGGGTCCGTACGACATGGTGATCCTGACCCGGAATTTTCCGGCGGAGGATTTGCCTGCTGCTGCGGCTCGGGCTGCCCGGACAGGAGCGACGCTCTGTGTGATGAATCCCTATCACGGTAGCGCACGCGGCGAAGCGTGTCGTCGGATCGTTCGGGAGCATCGTTCGACGACGGTCGATAACCGGGGCTATTTGCTGGTATTCAACAATCATTTGCCGAAACAACATTTCAAGTTATGAAGATATATACGAAAACAGGCGACCAGGGAACCACTTCGCTGGTCGGGGGGGAACGGGTGTTCAAGACCGACGAACGGGTGGAGGCCTACGGCTCGGTGGACGAATTGACCGCTTTCGTTGCCCTGCTTACGGACCATTTGCGGGGAGATGTGGGGTTGGAGCCCCGTGTTTGGGAGCTCGCACGCATTGCCTCCCAGTTGATGACTGTTGCTGCTACGCTGGCTGTGGGCGAAGGCGGAGCGGACAAGGTGAAAGGAATCGACGCCGAGGCTGTGAAGTTTCTCGAAGAGGCGATCGACCGTATGCAGGCTTCCGTGAAGCCGATTACCAAGTTCACTATTCCGGGCGGACATCGTGTCGTTTCGCTGTGTCATGTCTGCCGCACGGTTTGCCGTCGAGCAGAACGGGCGGCGCTTCGGGCCGATGCGAAGTATGGCGTCGCACCGGAGGTACTGATGTACCTCAACCGGCTGTCGGACTATTTCTATCTGCTGGGCCGCACGCTGACCGAATATTTCAGCGTGGAGGAAACCCTGTGGATTCCGTGACGGGATTTTATCGGTTTTTTTCGGAATTTCGTACGATCTGCCGAGGAGTTTTTTTTTCGTGTGCCGTAAGGACCCGACTCGGCCGATGCGTTTGAAATGCCGTTGAGAAAGACGCGTCGGAAACGATCCGGCGGAGGCAGTGGCGGTGTGCGGATAACGGCAGTCGAATTCCTGAATTCGTGATGCGGACAGGGGCTGTCGATACATGGCCGCTTTCGATGCGATTCGGAAATAATCGTGTGCGGTTGCGGATCCGCCGAACATTGTCGGTCTTTGCGAAACCGCTCTTTCGGTCGAGGCCGGAATGTGCGGATCGTTTCCTATCGCTATGTTTGTTCAAAAAAAATGGCAGAAGAAATTTTTATTCTTTTGATTTGTATTTCTCGCAGGATTTTATATATTCGCAACCTAATAATAAGGAAGCTGTATGTCAGCCTGGACTTATTGTCTTGTGAGTTAATGATTTAAATTATTGCAGTTATGTATTGGACACTTGAGTTGGCATCGAAACTGGAGGATGCTCCCTGGCCGGCAACCAAAGATGAATTGATCGACTATGCCGTTCGCTCGGGCCTGCCGTTGGAAGTGCTCGAGAATTTGCAGGAGATCGAAGACGAGGGAGATATTTACGAATCGATCGAGGATATTTGGCCGGATTATCCTTCGAAGGATGATTTTCTCTTTAACGAGGAGGAGTATTAAGAAGGAAAATCTAAGTTAATCACTTAAATATCAGCGGGATAAGCAAAAATAATTTGTTTGTCCCGCTGGTGTTTTATAGGTTTGAATGGTGCGGTTTGTTTGTCTAAAATGCAATTTTCCTTCTTGAAAATAGGGTTTGTTTGTCTAAAATACACTACCTTTGTGCATCCTCAGGAATATTAAAACGAAAGGAAGCGTATGGGAAGACCGAAGAGATTATATCCGTTGGGCAAATATCGTCTCCGTACTCCGAAGGAGTCTGACAAAAATAAAGCCTACCCTATTGAGTTGGAATATACTTGGAATAGACAAATTATACGTAAGACAACAAATGTCTTTGTTAAGGAAACCGACTGGAATCAGAACGGCAATCAAGGTCGTGGAGAAATTCGTGTCAGTTATGGATCTGAGTACAAACGTCTCAATCAACTGTTATTGGCACGTGTTGAGCGGATTGACTCTATGCTTGCTGAGTATAATGAAAAGCATCCCAATCAAATCACTGCTGACATTATTTCGGGATTCCTTGCAGATAAGCCATTGACACGCCCAGACCAAGGAAAAGATTTTGTTGAGTTCACATTGGAGCGTCTTTATTCAGAATACTCAAGAAACAAGATTGGCCGTAGTCGATATGAAAACGGTAAAAGCGGAATGAATATATTCCAAACCTTCCTTCGTTCTACGAAACAGGGTACATATCGTACCGATTCTATCTATGTCGGCGATATCACTCCTGAATTATTGGATGCATATATTTTGTGGCGTAGAGAGATAAAGCAGAATAGTGATGCAACAATCAATCACTCTTTAACACCAATATTAAAAGCATGTGCTTACGCATGTGAGATGGGTATGCTGGAACCTTCTGTCAATGCACGAATACAGGATATGCGTATTATTACTAAGGTATCTTTGTCGGAAGAGGAAAGTGAATTTGATGGGAAGAGTCTGAATAAAGAACAATTACTTGCTCTATTGGAATACTACAAAACCTGCCCTGAACCACGCAGGAAAGAGTTTCTGGAGATTTTCTTCTTTGCTTTCCATGCTTGCGGACTTCGTGTTGTGGATGTAATGACATTGCAATGGGGGCATATCAACTTTGAGAAGAAAGAGTTGAGAAAAATTATGATTAAGACAAACAAACGCCATGTGATTCCTCTTACAGAGCAAGCTATATCTATCTTAAGACAGTGGCAAGAAAAACGGGAAGGCTGCAAATATGTATTCAATCTTGTGAAAGAAGAATTAGACCTAGATGATGCTGAAGCCCTTTATAAAGCTCGTAATAATGCCACGAAATGCATCAATCAGTCACTTGTGGTAGTGGGTGAACAGATTGGGCTGCCGTTTAATTTGTCAATGCATGTAGCTAGACACTCATTTGCAGTGTTTGCATTAAACAAAGGTTTGTCAATGACTGTAGTAAGTCGCCTTTTAGGACATGGTAGTACCGATGTTACAGAGAAAGTTTATGCAAGATTTCTTCCGGAAACTCTTTCTACTGAGGTGGCACGTTTAAAAGATGAATTTAAAACTCTAGAAATAATTTGAATGAAGTATGTTGCAGATTATATTTCTTAATATTGGTCTTTGTGTTATCTTGTTGGCAATTGCCTTCGTCTTCAAAAAATACGCAAGAGTAATTCTATGGTCAAGTGCAATTACATTATTCGTAGGCACATTATTACTCGTTGGACTTGGAATTGTAAATCCTGTCAGCGATAACGAAACTGGCTCATCAGAGTTTTGGGGCACAATTATGTTTCTGATTTCAGCAGCTGCATTAGTTATTGGTGCAGAAATTCTTCGTGAGAAAAATATTATGAATGTGGAAGAAGTTGTATCTGTTGATGCTGAAATTATTCTTTCTGAAACATTGGATACAGAATTGGCTCGTAAAGTTTTTGCAAAGGCCATAGAAGCTGGTTATATGAAAGAAGATGGCACACACTATAAATGGAACGAATCAAAAGTTCTTTTGGCGTATATGTGTGGGCGTATTTATTGTGGGGACAAACCAATACCTTCAAAATTTGATGATAAAGGATCCTGGAAGTTTGGAGAAACTTTTTTCCCGGACACAGAGCTAAATAATTTGTTTGACATCTCGGGGCTAGGGCAATCCCGACAAAATAGGAAAGACCTAGCAGTCCCAGTAAAATCAACAGAGATTGATAAATTTTTTGAGTAGCTAAACGGCTACTCTTTTTTATTTATAATCAGATAGTTGCGTCTCAATCATAACTTCAACATAACTTACCCTAACATTATTCATAACACACTAACTAATCTACCATAACATTCGAGGTCCTAAAGGTTCGCTACTTTCGTGGCAGCTATGGACGACGTGCACAATCGTACCATAGCGAAATAACCCGGCTTAAAGTCCGAGTGTGCATCAGGACCGTCAAGCCATAATTGTTTAAGTATATGGCTAAAATTAAGAATGTAGAGTCCCTATGTGAACGGGAATTGCTGGAGAAAATCCTCCACACTGTAGAGGAGCAGGAAAAGGCTTTGGCTCAACATCAAATGCCCCAAAATCATCTATATGATAATAAGGCACTGATGGCAAAATTGGGTATAAAGGAGAAATACCTAAAGAAATTGCGTGATAATGGTTACCTTGGATATTCACGTCAAGGAGACAAATATTGGTATACTCAAGAAGATGTAGACCGATTCCTTCGTAATTTTCACTATGATGCCTTTGCGGCAAGTGATGAACTACCCCAACGGAGAGGAGGTGGCTATGGTCGATAAGTTGCATTTAACCAATATGCTCCGAGCAAAGGTAGAGCATAATCTTGATGGAGGATTGCCGTTGGATGTTTTCCCTGATAAAATTCAGGAAATTATTCTGAACCTTTCTCGACATGAAAATTTCAATGTTGAGTATGTGGCATCCATTATTATATCTGCGATGGCGGCTGCCATAGGCAATTCATACCAAATCAATATCAGAAATGAGTGGAAAGACAGTCCATCTCTTTATATGATGCTTATTGGGCGACCAGGTTTAGGCAAAACTCCTCCTCTTAACTTCCTCTACAAACCTATTAACGATTTGGATGATCGTCTTGACGAGAAATATAGTGAGGAACTTGAGAAATATGAGCGTGCCAAGCAGGCGAACGGAGGAAATGATAAATTGAAAGCGCCCAAGTGGTTGACCAATATTATATCAGACTTCACACCAGAAGCAATGGTAGAAGCTCATTGGCGCAATCCACGAGGGATAGCTATAATTGTCGACGAGATTATTGGGCTATTCAATTTTGCAAAGAGATACAATGGCAATAATAATCTTATTGAACTTCTGCTAACAGCTTATAGTGGTGGTACGATTAAAGTTCTACGCAAGTCCTCATCACGTCATATTCGTGTTAAAACGCCGTGTATTAATGTAATAGGAACGGTACAGACCAACATGTTACATGAGGTGTTCAGAAAAGAGTTCATTGCTAACGGATTCCTTGATAGGTTTATCTTTATTTTTCCAAAAGACAGGAAGATTTCAAGATGGAGAAGAAATGATAATAGTATCCCAAAACCTGATATAGCAGGGCAATGGGCGACTATTCTCAACAAAGTACTTGAAATTCCCTGCACGATTAATGAAATAAGGAATGTTGCAGAACCAAAAGTTTTGGAAATGACAGAGGAGGCAGAGGTGTATTTTTATGATTGGTATAACAATATCATTGATAATGTTAATAGCATCGACGATGATGCAGATGTGGAGAGTCGCAGTATGAAACTTAATGGCCATGCAGGACGTTTATCCTTGATATTTCAGATAATGAAATGGGCTGTAGGCGAAGAAGATATGCAGCCAGTAAGCCTGTCTTCTGTGAAATCCGCTATTCGTATGGTTGATTACTATGAAGATACTTACCATAGGATACAAGAGATACTTTTGTCTAATACTATCGGTGATGTAAAAGAAGACTGGTTATCTCAGTTGGGTAATACATTCACAGCAAGCGATGCTATCGCTGCTGCGAAAATATATGAAATACCCAGAAGAACCGTATTCTATGCATTAAAGAAACTCTGTCAGACAAAGCAGCCAATTCTGGAAAAAACCAAGCATGGCGAATATCGAAAAATTCAACACCAAACATCAAATGCATCTTGCACTATTGCACTTTCAACCCAAGTTGAGGAATTACAGACAAAGCATAGTGCAAAAGTGCATAGTGCAAACGAATAAACTTATCTATCCATGAGCAAGTATAGATTTCATTTGCAAAAGTATAGTTTGGGAAGCAAGATTGCTTGCCCTAGTTGTGAGAGACCTCGATGTTTTGTGAAATATGTTGATGAAGAGGGAGTTGTAAGTTTTTCCAATGAGGTTGGGAAATGTGACCATGAAATCAGTTGTGGTTATCATTACACTCCACGTGATTTCTTTCGTGATAATCCCAATGCAAACATCAAGGAAGAACGGTCTAGTGATTATGTACAGCCTGTGAAAAGTACTCATGAAAAAGAAATTATTGTGCCACCCTCTTTTATTCCCTTAGAGTATTTTAATGCGAGTCTTGCTCATTTTGAGAAGAATCCCTTATACAAATACTTATGTAGGGTGTTTGGTGAAGCTGAAGCCCAAAGGGTATTCCATTTATATCATGTTGGTACATCGGCTAAATGGGGAGGTGCAACAGTTTTTTGGCAAATTGATGCTAATGAGCAGGTACGTTCTGGCAAGATTATACTTTATAATTCTGAGACAGGGCATAGGGTTAAAGAACCCCACAGCTATGTAAGCTGGGCGCATCGTGAACTACAACTTAAAGATTTCAATCTGAAGCAATGTCTATTTGGCGAACATCTATTGATAAGATATCCGGATGCACCGGTCATATTGGTGGAAAGCGAAAAGACGGCTATTGTCATGAGTCACTTCATTCCGAACTATGTTTGGGTGGCAACTGGCGGCATTAATGGATGCTTCAAAGAAGAATTTGTTCACAGTCTTAAAGGTAGGGATGTAACTCTAATCCCTGATTTGGGAGCTACGCAATTGTGGAAAGAGAAATCGATAATTCTGACAAGAATCTGCAGCAGAGTTGTAGTCTCGGATATGCTTGAACAGATAGCAACTGAAGAAGAACAATCCAAAGGACTTGATATTTCTGACTACTATCTATTCTCTCCATCCAAACACCAGATTCTACAAATGATGATTGAGAAGAACCCTCTTTTACAAAATCTCATTGATGCTTTAGGCTTGGAGTTGATAGATGCTCAGCAGATGACAGAGTCCACTTAGATTGTACAAAACTTAAATAACAAAGGAGCTTGGTCCAGGAGTTAAAATAAAATCCATAACACAATAAGGACTTTTTGCCTTGCAGCAAGAAACTCCCATTTGTGGTTGGCAAACACAACTCTAAATGAGCAAGCTCAAATGTGTAACTTTTAAAACATTAGATCTATGAATGAAAGTATTAAACAAGCCATGCATTTAGATGCATGCAAATCTTTTGGCGCAGCAGAAGCCAATGAAAACGAAAGAAGATGGGACGATAAGATGATTGATTCTAAGAACAACGATTCTATTAATAACTACGACAAAACCAGAATGAGGCTTAATTTTGAGATTGGCCCCGATGGTAAGATTCACTCTTTGGGCTATCAGGATAAAAGACTTGATGTTCGTTTGCAAGAACGGCTAAATGAACTTGGTTGGCGTCCATTCAAAGCGGATAGTAAGATTCAACCCAATTGTTGTGCTCGTCTCATCTTTGGTGGCAATCGAGAGCGTACATTGGAAATGGCATTTGGCACTCAGGACCTAAAACTTGATAAAGATTCTGATAATAGCCATATACATAGATGCAAAGAGGTGGAGCAATGGGCTTTGGATGTATATAATTGGTGTTGTCGTAGGTATGGGAAAGAAAATATCATCGGCTTTCAGGTTCATCTTGATGAAACGTCACCACATATTCATGCACTTATTGTTCCTGTTGGGGTACGTCCTAAAAGTGGTCGTGAATGTGTGATGTGGTCTGCAAAATTCGGAAAGAATAAATATGAGTATGGTTCAATACTCAAGGAAATGCATACCTCACTCTATGAAGAAGTTGGTAGTAAATACGGTTTGGAGAGGGGTGACAGCGTAGAAGGTCGAAATATCCAGCACCTGAATAAGCGAGATTATATCCGTAAACTCGCAAAGGAGCAGAAGAAGATGGAAAAAGCCATCAGAGGATTGCAAACCATGAAGGATAATATCGAGGCTGAAATGCAAATGTTTTCCGATGAATTAAAAATCTTGGAGAAAGATTTGGCTGCAGGACGTGTTGTATTGGCAGAATATCAAAACAAGAAAGCGTGCATTGAAGATTTGATACATGATTGCCAAGAAAGACTCGATGATAAGGAAACCAAGTTGATGATAAAGCAGCAGGAGTTGGACTCGTTGCTGAAAGATATCCAAAACATTCATTCTGTGAATAGACCTTTCAAGAATTACAAGATTGAGTTTAATGCTCCACAGATTACAGAGAAACCGCCAATGTTTGGAACCGATAAGTGGTTGGAACGTCAAAATACGATTATCGAGAAGCAATTTACCGCTATGGGGCGTAAATTGGAGGAACTTTATAGAAATGAAGCCGCTAATCAAGTTGAAGCTGTTCGCCAGAATATTTTGGTGGATATGAAAGAAGTTCATACGTTAAAAGCAGAAAACAAGACGCTGACGGAATGCATGAATTACTGGTCTAATTTGGCATTGAAGACTTTTGACTACCTCTCGATACCATCTTTACGTGATGAGTTATGTGCAGTAGCAACAGCTCTTATAGGTGGAGATTACGTAGTTCCAACTGGGGGTGGAGGCGGAGGAAATGAATCAGACCTACGTTGGGATGGTCGCAGACCTGATGAACCTGATTTTGCATTCCAAAGAAGATGCTTTTCACATGCCGTCAAATACATTATGGCCAAATACAGTGTGAAGCAGAATAAGGGGCGCTCCCGATAGCTTTTCAAAGACCGCTATCACCAAGAAATATGGTGGTAGCGGTGAGTTGATTTTATACAAATAAGGGTTAAATCCATTTTTAAGAAAGATTTATCATAGGAATTGCTGATTTTTAATAGACTTTTAATTATCTTTGCGTTCAAAGCAATAAAAATTACGTCATGAACGACATGAATAGAATAAAAGTAGTTCTTGTAGAAAAGAAGAAAACTAGTAAATGGCTTGCGGAAGTTTTAGGCAAAAACCCTGCAACCATTTCTAAATGGTGTACTAATACTTCCCAGCCCGATGTGGCAACACTCCGAGAAATAGCTCGAGTACTCGATATAGATGTAAAAGAGCTTCTTAACTCTACAAAATAGTTCTCTATCTTCATATGATAGCAATATATTATGGTAAAAAAGAAAAATAAAGAAGAATCTCTGGTTCCCAAAGACGAGAAAACCCTTAAAATGGAAGGCGTGCAGAATCTGTACAACTTCCTGTTTGAGGCATGCAACATATTGCGTGGTCCTGTGAGTCAAGATAACTTCAAAGATTATATAACACCTATCCTCTATTTTAAGCGTATATCTGATGTATATGACGAGGAAACTCAAACTGCGCTTGAAGAAAGTGGTGGCGATGAGGAGTATGCATCCTTGCCTGAACAACATCGTTTTGTAATTCCAGATGGTTGCCATTGGAGTGATATTCGCGAACGCTCTGAGAATCTTGGTGCTGCAATTGTTGGAGCAATGCGAGGTATAGAGTTGGCCAATCCGGATACATTATATGGTGTATTGTCGATGTTCAGCGCACAGAAATGGACAGATAAGAAAAACCTTTCTGATGGCAAGATTCGTGATTTGATAGAACATCTGTCTACCCGCCGATTGGGCAACAATGATTACCCGGCTGATTTAATGGGTGATGCATATGAGATATTGCTAAAGAAATTTGCAGATGACAGTAAGGCTCAAGCTGGAGAATTCTATACGCCTCGTTCGGTCGTAAGCTTGCTTGTACGCATTCTCGATCCGAAACCAGGTGAAACTGTCTATGACCCGGCATGTGGTAGTGGCGGTATGCTGATTGAGGCGGTACAGCACATGAATCATTCAAGTCTTTGTTGTGGAAGTATATTCGGCCAGGAGAAGAACGTTGTCAACTCTGCCATTGCAAAGATGAACTTGTTCCTGCATGGTGCCAGTGACTTTAATATCATGCAAGGTGACACACTTCGTTCACCTAAGATTTTGCAGAATGGAGAGATTGCTAAATTCGATTGTGTTATAGCTAACCCGCCCTTCTCTCTTGAGAAATGGGGTTCAGTAGAATGGTCATCCGATAAATATGGTCGTAATGTTTGGGGAACACCCAGCGATTCTTGCGGAGACTATGCCTGGATTCAACACATGGTGAAAAGTATGGCATCCGGCAATGGCCGTATGGCGGTTGTTATGCCTCAAGGCGTATTGTTCCGTGGTAATGAAGAAGGCCGCATTCGTGAGAAACTGGTAAAGAGCGATTTGATTGAAGCTGTTGTGACATTAGGCGATAAACTATTCTATGGCACAGGTCTTTCTCCCTGTTTCTTGATATTAAGACGCTTGAAACCAGCTGCACATAGTGCGCGAGTACTGATGATTGATGGAACAAAGATTCTCACCGTAAAGCGTGCACAGAATATACTTTCTCCTGAAAATGTAGACCGCCTTTACGAACTTTACATCAACTACGAAGATGTAGAAGACTTTGCTAAAGTGGTCACTCTAGATGCTATTGCCGCCAAGGATTATGACCTTTCTCCTAATAAATACGTGGAATATCACAAAGAGGAAATCCGTCCATATGCCGAAGTGCTTGCTGAGTTCAAGGCAGCATACGAGGAGGTAAAGAGATGTGAAGAAGAATTTAGAAAACTGATAAACTTATAACCCTATGGAACAACTTGTAAAATATTATAGAAATCCCGATGAACCTATTTCATTGGAAGACTTGAAATCGTTCCTTTGGGGAGCAGCCACTCGCCTTCGTGGTCAGATTGATGCTGCTGGTTACAAAGAATATATTTTCCCTTTGCTATTCTTCAAACGAATTTCTGATGTGTACGATGAGCAGTTTGAAGGTTATGTTTGCGAAGGTGGTATAGAGTATGCCAATGCCCAAGCTCAAGAATTGGTAATTCGTATTCCTGATGGTGCCCATTGGCGTGATGTACGCGAGTGTACAGAAAATGTAGGCCAACGCTTGGTGGAAGCCTTTATTGCTATTGAACAGGCCAATCCAGGCGAGCATGCAGATGGTCGTGTGATTGGAGGTTTGGAAGGAATCTTTGGCCCTAAAGACGGCTGGACCAACAAGGCGAAGATGCCCGACCATATCATAACGTCTCTGATTGAAGATTTTTCACGATACAATTTGTCGCTTAAAGCATGCCCTGCAGACGAAATGGGACAGGCTTACGAATATCTGGTTGGTAAGTTTGCCGACGATGCTGGCAATACAGCACAGGAGTTTTACACCAATCGTACTGTAGTAGATTTGATGGCAGAGATTCTTCAGCCACGTCCAGGTGAAAGTATCTATGACCCTACATGTGGTTCGGGTGGTATGCTTGTGAAGTGTTTGGACTTTCTTCGTAAAAAGGGTGAACCATGGCAAGGTGTAAAGGTATTTGGCCAAGAGATTAATGCACTCACCAGCGCCATTGCCCGAATGAATCTTTACCTGAATGGTGTAGAAGACTTTTCTATTGTTCGTGAAGATACCTTAGCACACCCTGCATTTGTAGACGGAAGTAGGTTGCGTAAGTTTGATATTGTGTTGGCTAATCCACCATATTCTATTAAGACTTGGAATCGTGAAGCTTTTATGAACGATAAGTGGGGACGTAATTTCTTGGGAACTCCACCTCAAGGGCGTGCAGACTACGCTTTCTTCCAGCATATCCTTGCATCTATGGATGATAAGACAGGTAGATGTGCAATACTTTTCCCTCATGGTGTTCTGTTTAGAGATGAAGAACAAAGTTTAAGAGAAAAACTGATAAAGAGTGATGTTGTAGAATGTGTTATTGGCCTTGGTGCAAACCTTTTTTACAATTCACCCATGGAAGCTTGCATTCTGATATGTAATAATCAGAAACGTAGCACCTTGAAGAACAAAATCATTTTTATCAACGCTCTTAAGGAAGTTACACGAAAAAACGCAGAGAGCTATCTGGAAAAGGTACATATTGAAAAGATTGTATCTGCATATTTTAATGCTTCTGAAATTCAGAATTTCAGCACCGTGGCATCTCTTGAACAGATTGCAAATTACAACTACAATCTCAATATCTCTTTATATGCCAATGCTTTGAATAATGAAAATAACTTTAATGTTTTATCAGTTTCAGAAACATTGAGCAATTGGAAGAGTGTTCATGCAGAGATGACTTCTTCAATAACTGAAATGTTTACATTAATCGGCAAATGAGTATGAAATTAGAAGAATTTGCAAGAGAAAGTAGGGCAACTCATAAAGGTGATAAATCGGGTGTCCCCATTGTAGGATTAGAGCATCTTATTCCTCAAGAAATCAAGTTCTCTGGATATGATGTAGACACCGAGAATACATTTACGAAGACTTTCAAGAAGGGACAAATCTTGTTTGGCCGAAGAAGAGCATATCTAAAAAAGGCCGCTATTGCTGATTTTGATGGTATTTGTTCTGGGGATATTACTGTGATAGAGGCTATACCTGGTAAGGTAGACCCTTTGTTGCTTCCGTTCATTATTCAGAATGATAAGTTTTTCGATTATGCCGTTTCTCGCTCAGCTGGAGGTCTATCTCCTAGAGTAAAGTGGGAACATCTGAAAGACTACGAATTCGATCTTCCCCCCATCGAAGAGCAGCGTATCTTAGCAGATAAATTGTGGGCTGCATACAGACTAAAGGAGTCATATAAGAAACTTCTCACCGCCACCCAAGAAATGGTGAAATCGCAATTTATCGAGATGTATTATAATACTCATAATAAGCAAACCCTTGAATCGGTTTGTCCAATCATGAATAAGGGGATAACGCCAAAATATGTTGAATCTTCTTCTGTCTTAGTGATTAATCAAGCATGTATCCATTGGGATGGTCAACGTTTGGGTAATATAAAATACCACAACGAGGAAATCCCAGTTAGGAAGAGAATACTTGAATCAGGAGATGTTCTCTTGAATGCAACTGGAAATGGTACTCTTGGACGATGTTGTGTATTTATTTGTCCTTCAGACAATAATACCTACATAAATGATGGACATGTGATTGCCTTGTCAACAGATAGAGCAGTGATTCTTCCAGAAGTGCTTAATACATACCTTTCTTTAAATGATACGCAAGCAGAAATATACAGGCAATATGTAACTGGTTCTACAAATCAAGTTGATATCGTATTCTCAGATATCAAGAAAATGAAAGTTCCTGTTCCTAGTATGGATGAACAAATCTTGTTTGTTGAGGTCCTCACACAAGCCGATAAATCAGAATTTGAACTCCGCAAATCGATAGAGGCAATAGACCAAGTAATAAAGAGTTTGATAAATAATTAATAGAATACATTATGGATATACAAAGAATTAATCAACATAAAGCCAACTTTGATGCAATTGGCCAAATCATCAAGAGTGATGACGGTAGTGAGAATGTGGAAGTTTGGTTTGCGCGAGATTTGCAAAAATTATTAGGCTATGCTCGTTGGGAAAATTTTCAGGTTGCTATAGGTAGAGCAGTAGAATCATGTAAACAACAGAATGTCAATGTAGATGACCATTTTCGTGAGGTCACGAAAATGGTATCTTTAGGTAGTGGTTCACAGCGTGAGGTCATAGACTTCATGTTGACCCGATATGCTTGTTATTTGATTGCACAAAACGGAGATCCTAAAAAAGAAGAAATTGCTTTTGCTCAAGGTTATTTTGCGGTTCAAACTCGAAGAGCTGAGATAATAGCAGAACGAATCCAAGAAATATCAAGACTTGAAGCTCGAGATCGATTGCGCTCGTCCGAAAAACAACTATCTCAAAATATTTATCAGAGAGGAGTTGATGATAAAGGATATGGTAGAATTCGTTCAAAAGGTGATACTGCACTATTTGGAGGGCATACAACTGAAGATATGAAACACAGATTAGGGATTAAGTCAAATCGTCCATTAGCGGATTTTTTGCCAACATTAACTATTGCGGCAAAGAACCTGGCAACAGAAATGACTAATTATAATGTAGAACAGAAAAATCTGTATGGAGAATCCTCTATTACGCGTGAACATGTACAGAACAATGTTAGTGTGCGAAGTATGCTTGGAGAACGTGGAATCCGCCCAGAAGAACTTCCTGTTGCAGAAGACATAAAGAAAGTTGAGCGTCGTGTGGTTTCTGATGATAAAAAGATAGAAAAATCTTCTTCTAAACTCCCAATAAAAAAATAGAACTATTTGCAGAATAAATCAGATATATATCTAAATACTTGTTAATCAGTATATTTCTTTTTGCAGAGTAAATCCTAGGCAATAATTTAATATGGGAATAGTAGTAATAGTTGAAGGGGATGATTAGATAAACTTGGTCACTTAACTTAGTCACTTGCTATACAAAAGTGACTAAGTTAGGTGATAAAGTTACTTTTAGGTCGCGCGTTAATTGACTAACTTTATAATATAGTAAGATTATGGTTAAGAACTTGATTAACGAAATAGAACAGGCTATGCTCAGTTCATTGAATAATGAGCAGTTGGCCCAGTTGCGTAAGGTGCTTGATTACACCTTCCGTAACATTGTCGTGACTGAAAAAGATGCTGTCAATACAGAAAGTAATAATCAAATCTTGGTAGAGAATTTTATCTCAGCCAAGAAAGTTGAAGGATGTTCTCCTAATTCAATCGCCTATTATCGCAGTACTATAAATAATGCATTGATTAAGCTGGGCAAAGAGGTAATCCATATCACAACTGACGATTTACGACATTACTTAAATACATATCAAAGCGAAAGTGGCGCGAGCAAAGTAACGGTAGATAATATCCGACGAATACTATCCAGTTTCTTTTCTTGGTTAGAAGAAGAAAACTATATAGTAAAGAGTCCTGTACGAAGAATCCATAAAGTAAAGGTAGGTAAAACCGTAAAGGAAACATATACTGATGAATCTCTTGAATTGATGCGAGACCATTGTTCAAATCCACGTGATTTGGCATTGATAGATTTATTGGCATCAACAGGAATGCGTGTTGGAGAATTGGTTAAGCTCAATCGCTCAGATATTGACTACCACAATAGGGAATGTATTGTTACCGGCAAAGGTGATAAGCAGCGTAAGGTGTATTTCGATGCTCGTACAAAGATTCATTTGCAGAAATATATCAATAGTCGTACAGATAGCAATGAAGCGTTGTTTGTATCACTCCTGGCTCCTTATGAAAGATTGCAGATTAGCGGTGTGGAGATTAGACTGCGTCAGATGGGGAAAGATTTGAATATACCCAAGGTGCATCCACACAAGTTTCGTCGCACATTAGCAACAATGGCAATAGATAAGGGCATGCCTATAGAGCAAGTCCAACACCTGCTTGGTCATCAGAGTCTCGATACGACGTTGCAATATGCAATGGTTAATCAGAATAATGTTAAATTGTCTCATCATAAATTCATTGGTTAGTATGTCGCAATTTATCGAGATGTTTGGGGATACTCACATGAGGAGTGATCATAGCCGTCAATGGAAAGAAGTCGTCGAAATAATTAACGGCAAGGATTATAAATCAATCCAAGTTGAGGATGGGGGCTATCCTGTCTATGGAACTGGTGGCGAGATGGCAAGGGCCTCAGATTATCTATCTCCTGCTAATTCTATATTGTTAGGGAGAAAAGGTACTATTGACAAGCCTTTGCTAATAAGAGAAAAGTATTGGAACGTTGATACTGCATTTGGAGCAGTTCCTGATGAAAAAGTCCTTCATTACGTTTATTTCTATTGGCATTGCAAAACAATAGATTTCAATGTGCTGAACAAAGGTACAACTCTTCCTAGTACAACAAAGGTTGATCTTCTTAATCTCTGGATTAAAATTCCATCAATGGAAGAACAAACTCGATTTGGTTCTATTGTTGAACAGGCCGATAAATCAGAATTTGTTGGTTGCAAATCGCAATTTATCGAGATATTTTATGGCATGGAAACTACTCCTGTAAAAGATTATATTGATGATTCTTTTCCTGGTGAATGGGGTACTGAAGATAAGGATGGTAATGGAGTAAAGGTTATACGTACTACAAACTTCACAAACTCAGGAAAGCTGAATCTTGCAGATGTTGTTACCCGCAGCATTGAAGATAGGAAGGTAGTTAGAAAGCAAATTAAAAAGTACGATACCATACTTGAAAGATCAGGTGGAACTGCTGATAATCCGGTGGGTAGAGTTGTGCTATTTGAAGAAGATAACTTGTTTTTGTGCAATAACTTCACGCAGGTTTTGAGATTCAAAGACGTTGATCCAAGGTTTGCATTCTATGCATTATACTACTTCTATCAGACAAATAGAACTGCAATCAGAAGCATGGGAAGCAAGACGACAGGAATTCAGAATCTCAACATGAGTAAATATTTGGAAATCGGCATTCCAAATGCATCAGATGAGGATCAGAAAGCGTTTGTTACAATTGCAGAACAAGCCGATAAATCAGAATATTACAATTAGAAACAAAAATATAATAACATATGGCATACTTTAACGAAGAAAATACGGTTGAGCAAATGCTCATTAATGCGGCAGGACAATGCGGTTGGATATATGTGGAACCGCAGTTTGTTCCGAGACTTCCTGATGAAGTTCTTGTTGTAGAATGGCTCATGGAGGCATTGTTGGCATTGAATCCTATTACTGCTGAACAAGCAGAACAGGTTATATATAAACTTCGAGCTTGTATTACAAGTGGAGGAGCTTCTGATGAACTAATTACAGCCAATGATAAGTTCCGCAAGTTGCTGTTTGAAGAGAACTCATACCCATTTGGGGACAATGGCGATAATATCAACATTCGTTTCTTTGCAGGCAAGGATGATGAATATAAGAATCGTTGCATAGTGACTAATCAGTGGGAGTATCCGAGAAAGAGTAAGGAGGGAGGCAAGCGTTTAGACCTTGTATATGTTATCAATGGTATACCTATGGTTATCGGTGAAGCAAAGACTCCTGTTAAGGCGTCTGTAACATGGGCTGATGGTGCTACTGATATTATGCATTACCAGAAGAGTATCCCTGAAATGTTTGTTCCGAATATTCTAACCTTTGCAAGCGAAGGAAGAGAATTACAGTATGCAGGTATCGGATGTCCTATTGACAAATGGGGTCCTTGGTTTGCTGATGAGGAGCGTAAGCATGGTACATTGGAAGATGTTGAGCATAACTATGTATCATTGATGACTCCTGAAAGACTATTGGATATATATCGCTTCTATTCTGTTTTTACAGGAACCTCAGGAGGTAGGAAAATTAAAATTGTATGTCGTTACCAACAATATTTGGGTGGCGAAGCTATTGTTCAACGTGTTTTGTCAACATATACAAAGGGCTCTGGTCCTCGTAAAGGTTTGATTTGGCATTTCCAGGGTTCTGGTAAGTCGTGGTTGATGGTATTTGCGGCTCAAAAACTTCGTCGTCAGGAAGTGCTAAAAGCACCAACAGTTGTGATTGTGGACGATAGAATTGATTTGGAAGACCAAATTACCGGCGATTTCACACGTGCAGAAATACCTAACATTGATAGCATATCATCCAAACAAGAACTGGAGGAAAAGATCCATCAAAGAAAGATTTTGATTACCACTATCTTTAAGTTCGGTGATTTGAATGATGGTGAGGTAATTGATGAACGTGACAATATCATCCTCTTGATGGACGAAGCTCATAGAACCCAAGAAGGAGATTTGGGTAAAAAGATGCGCACAGCATTGCCAAATGCGTTCTTCTTTGGATTAACAGGTACGCCAATCAACCGTAATGACCATAATACATTTGCATGTTTTGGAGCCGAGGAGGATAAATACGGATACATATCAAAATATACATTCCAAAACTCAGTAGCAGATGGGGCCACTCTTGAACTTAATTTCAAGACTGTTCCAGTCGAAATGCATTTGGACGATGCTAAGTTGCAAAAGGAGTTTGATGAGCTTACCGACCAAATTAGCGAGGAAGACAAGAACGAATTGGTAAGAAGAACAAGCGTTGATGCATTCTTTACCGCTGAAAAAAGAATCAATGACGTTTGTAAGTATATTGTCTCTCATTTCAGAGAGTATGTGAAGCCAACAGGCATGAAAGCTCAGGTTGTTGTTTACAATAGAGAATGTTGCGTCAAGTATAAAAAGGCTTTGGATGCTCTTCTTGGCACAGATGACCAAACAACAATTGTAATGCATACTGCTGGAGATAAAGCAGATGAATATAAGGCGTATAAGCGTAGTCGCGATGAGGAAAAGAAATTGCTTGACCAGTTCAGAGACCCATTGTCTCCGCTGAAATTTGTCATCGTGACAAGTAAACTGTTAACTGGCTTTGACGCACCTATACTCCAGTGTATGTATTTGGACAAACCAATGAAGAATCATACTTTGTTGCAGGCCATTTGCAGAACCAATCGTACCTACAATGAAAATAAGAAATGTGGGTTGATTGTTGATTTTGTTGGTGTATTTGAGGATGTTGCTAAGAGTCTTGCTTTTGATGAAGAGACGGTTAAGACCATTGTTCAGAATATCGATGAAATCAAAAGTCTTATACCTACATTCATGCAACAATGTATTGAGTTCTTCCCTGGCGTAGATAGAACTATTGGTGGATGGGAGGGGCTTACTGCTGCTCAACAATGCTTAAAAGATGATGGTGTGAAGACAAACTTTGGACGCCACTTTGCCCGCCTCAATAAAGCGTGGGAGATAGTTTCTCCCGATGCTTGTTTGGCCGAATTCCAAAATGATTATACTTGGTTGGCTCAGGTGTATCAAAGTGTACGTCCTGTAAGTGGTGGTAATCTTATCTGGACTTTGCTTGGAGCTAAGACCATTGAGATTATACATCGCAACATTGAAACTATTGACATTGGTACTCCACTAGAGGATTTGGTAGTTGATGCCGATGTGATAGATGCAGTCCTTGAAGATGAAAAAGCACGTGAGAAGAAGATTGTTGAAGTAGAGAAAATGCTTCGATTGAGATTGGGCGAGCATAAAGGTGATCCTAACTTCAAGAAATTTGCAGAAAAATTGGATGAACTACGTGAACGAATGGAACAAAATCTAATCAGTAGTATTGATTTCTTGAAACAACTTCTTGCATTAGCAAAAGACTTGCTTGAAGAAGAAAAGAAAAAGGATGAGTCCCAGGATAAAAGAGCAAAAGCTCGTGCTGCCTTAACAGACCTTTTCCAAAGTATTAAGACTGAAGAAACCCCAATTATCGTTGAGCAAGTTGTAAATGATATAGATAATGAGGTGGTTAACATTGTACGTCAATTTAATGATGCATTCCAAAGTGTTACAGCCCGTAGAGAAATTAAAAAGAAACTACGCGCTATCCTTTGGGTTAAGTATCAGATAAAAGACAATGATGTATTTGAACGTGCATACCAATATATTGAGATGTACTATTAGTATTTTGTTCATTCTGTTGTACAATGGCACAATACAAGCAATCTGAAATCACAAATGTATTTTGGGCATCGAACGATGGCTTCAAAGGTGGACGTGACCCATTGGGAATCCAGAACAGTTCAATTGCAACCTATAGCAAATTGTTACCTGGGCTCACCAATCTAACCCGTCACATCCGCTATTACAGCCTTTATTGTTGGCTACTTAGTGAATATGACAAATTTGAAGTTGCTGGTCAAACATCTCTGCATCAATATAATTTTATACGTCGTGCAGAGTTGGCAATGGCACTAATTATGAAGGAACAAAATGTTGGTTCTGTGGTTGGAGCTTTGTTTGTTTCACAAGGTAGATATAAGCAAATAGAGGATGGTATTTATGATATTGCAGATGGTGCTGATTATGAATCTAAAGATAAGTACTGGACATTCAAAAGTGGAGCTTTTGGCCAGTACTATCTTGGTTCTCTTATTTATTATGAACTTGTAAAAATTGAAGAAGGCAGATTCTATCTTCGTAACAAAGGAAAAGAGCTAGCTGATGCTGTCAGAAATAGTATTGATGAAAACATCCGGAAATTATTTCTTAAATGTATTCTGGATGGAAGTCTTAAAGAAGAAGCAATAGAAGACTTACAATCTTTAGCTATACATCGCATAAATGTAGGCTCTGAGGAATGGCTGTTCTTGAATAATTTGCTTACGAAAAGTGACGAGGACTCTTCCTTGCGAAGAGAAACAATCTTTTTGCTCCTAAATGATATTTCAAAAGGCGTAGAGATTCAAGAGTTTGTAAAGAATCGTTTTTTGCATATAACTGAAGACGGTAATTTGCATGCCGCATTTGGGTGGTATTTCTATTATTTATGTGAAGGTCTACATTATTGTATTGACTTGTTCTTCTGCTTAATACTTTACAAAATTCATGAATTGCACAATCCTCCAATTGCACTACTTTCTCAAGATATTAAACAATCTTTATTGTCGGTTATAGAGAAAGAGATGAATTATAACTCTCTTGACGAATGGAGGAAAAATGTGAGTGATAATATAAATATAATCTATGATGAGTTAAGGGATTACGTCAGCAAACAAGATTATATTTCTGCAGCAGTACATGCGATAAGACTCCTGTTGAGACTTTATACTGAATTTGAGAATAACTCAAAAGAAATAGAGGAGTTTGAGAAAAAAAATGATTTGAAACGTCAGCGAGGCATACTCAGTGAAGGGTTAAGATCTTATATGGAGCGTTACCTGTCATTCTCTATATCTAGCTTTATAGAATCTCTGATAGTACAAATAATGCAGGAACATACTGTGGTTGCTATTGCTAAAATGGGAAAGAATAATTCAGACCTAAGAAAATTTATTCTTGAGGATGGACGGATTGTTCTAGTAGAGCAACGGTATCCCGTTGAAACATCGCCGCGTATTAATTCTCTATTTAATTTTTTACAAGACATGGGTTATCTTGATGAAGATAATACACTAACTGAGATAGCATCACAATTCATTGAGAATTATGGAAAAGAATGAGCATGCAATATTATTGGATATTCCTAGCGGCGGCAAAAATGGCAAATATCATTCAGCTGTATTGACTACTTATGCCATAGATTTGATACATTTCGATAATCAATTATTGAACATGCTTCATCGTAAGCAAGTATGTAGCATAAATGTGTTTGCCGATACCAATCAAATGGATAAATCTATGGAATATGTATCTCCTATTTATATTAGACATATTGGTAAGGAGTACTCCATTACATCTATAAGTGCTGTCGGAACTTTTCATCCTAAGATTAATTTCTTTGTAGGAGATGACGCTGTATTGGTTGTGTTTGGTACTGGTAATCTAACAGTTACAGGACATGGAAAAAATCATGAGGCATTTACAGGTTTTATGATAGATGAGACTGATACGACGCATCGTCCTCTCATTGAAGAATGTTGGCAGTATCTCTGCCGATTTACAAAGCAATGTAACGACTATGATCATAATAGAATTCTTCGTGAGATTCCTGAAAATTGTACATTTTTAGATTCCTCTTTCAATATTGTGCCTCATAGTATGTGCAAGGTACAAGAAGGGTTAAATGCTGCTTTACTGTATAATGATTCTCAGTCTGGGATTTTACAACAAATTTCAAATTTAGTGCCATTAAATGAGGTGCAGACTATAACACTTCTCAGTCCATATTTTGATGAATATGGAGAATCATTGATTACATTATCCCAACTTTGTCCGAACTCAACGGTGAATGTTTTGATTCACCAAGATTGTGCTTTGCCACCAAGCGGAATGCTTCCAAATAGCAGTATTCATTTTTATGATTTCAGCGAAACAAAAAGGGGTAAAATAGCTTTTAAAACATATGAACGTCAATTGCATGCAAAGGTTTTGCACTTTAAGACTAATGATGCTGAATATTGTATGGTTGGCAGTGCAAATGCAACATTAGCCGGACTTGGAACAATAACTCACAGAGGCATAAATGAAGAGTTTGGAGTCTTGTATCATTCGACAAAGCAAGATTTTCTATCTACACTTGGTCTGAAAACCAAGAAAAGAATAGATGTGCCAACTAATAGATCCAAACATTCTAATGAAGCTCCTTCTGAAACTGGAAGACGATTAAGACTATTATCCGCTTATTACGAATCAGGTAAATTAAATGTCTATAGCAATGAGGAGATTCCTGATGGAGTACTACTGTCTATCGACAATGGAATTGAGACTCTTGTAAGTGAACTTAAACATGATAAAGGCAATAGATATAGTACTGATATAAAGTTAGCAAAAACTCAATATACATGTTATTTAGTGGATAAAGACAAGAAATCTATATCTAATAAGCTGTTCGTCAATTGGACTGAGTTCTTAGCCACAACAAATCCGTCGAAAATGAGTCGTAATCTTAATAGATTCATTTCTCGTATTGAGAATGAAGGATATGATGGTATGGAGGTTGCTGATATGCTATCTGATGTAATGTGGGACTTAGTTAATGATGCTGGTGAAAAAGTTTCTCCAAAGATTAAAGTTTCATCAGAAGATAAAAGGCAATCTGATTTATCTTTGCCCGAAATAAAATACAATTCGGAATATGACAATGACGATGCAAAAAGTAGCAGGATTTTCCAAATAGATCGTACATCAAGACTGATTGAATGTATTGAGGAGAGTATTAAAAAAAAGATTCGTTCGATAGATGATGCGATCATTGATGAAGAGGAAGAAGGCTCGGCAGAAACAAGCAATAATAGAGAAATAGAAGAACAGGAGGATATCTTCCTCAGCAAGCAACTGTTAAAAGGTTATGGTGAATTATCAACATCTTTGTTAATGAAATATCAGAAGATGATAAGTAAGCGATACGAGCAGGTAAAAGCTACAGGTGATGGCGTTATAACTAGAGATGACTTAAACTTCTTTTCTCTGTCTATGTTTGCTGCAATGGAGATATGTTATCTTAATAAATTTCGTTATAAATTTGACCAAATACCCTATTCATCAAGAAACTTTTCTCAGAAACAGTTTTATGATAGTTTGGAAAGGAGCATAAGTAACGTTGGTCTTGACTCATTGGAAAAATTTGTAAAGTTTTGCAATACAATGAAACTTCCAGCACAAAGAGATGAGAATTTCAATAAAGTTTCGTCTCGTTCTATGAAATATGCAATATTATATGGGACCTTATTTAATAGACTTTCTCACATTGAAACTATACGCATATTGGGTAAACGCTTGCAAAAAGCAGTAGATAGCCTGGCTGTGCTATTCGGTAAACCTTCGTTTGAAACTCTGACAAAAGAGCTTGAACCTTTATCAGAAAGGTATGACTATGTATTTCGCATGAATCATGTTGAAAATATGATTAGAAGTCTTAGCTGATAATTTCGTTCGTTAGAACGAACAAACTACTATTAAATAAGGGAAAGAAAAAACATGGGCAATGATTTTTCCTTGTGTATAGCAAAAAGTTGTGCTTGTTTTCATTTGTTTGTCAAAAAACACATATCTTTGCCATTGATAGCCTCAGATGGTGTGGTTTGTTTGGCTAAAAATCATTCTTTGAAATATAATTGATTGATAATCAAATGAGACACAACTCTTCAACGAGGAAGAATATTAATTGTTCGCAAATCGGGTTGTTATACTAACCTGAAGCAGTCCGAGAGGGCTGCTTTTTTGTATGGAATTAGATCGTACCGGATTCAAATTGACGATTGTTTTCCAATTTTTTATTTAAATTTGTATTGTTTGTATTGCTTTTCACGAAGCGAAGTAGAAAATTATGGGACCTACATTTGTAGAATATTCGCACCCAGACGTTTTTTGAAAAATTCGTTTGATGATAATATCTAATTGTATAACGTAATTTACAAAAACTATATCATAAGATATGAAAATCGATGCTAAAGTTCAGTCTATATCTAAATTGAAGGATTATTTCTTTTTAGTGCCTGATTATCAACGAGAATATGTTTGGAAACCCGATGACGAGGTCGAGCAGTTTTTGATCGATATTGAAAATGAATATAGTCCCGATGCAAAAGAGCAGCGTAATTATTTTTTAGGATCTATCATCATTGTCAATAATGATAGATGTTTCGATGTCGTGGACGGACAACAGCGTTTGACAACTATTATGTTGTCTTTGTGTGTTTTCCGAGATTTATTAAAAAAGGAGACATTGAACAGCGCTCAGAAAAATTATTTACAGATTATAGAAAATCTACTTTATAACTTTGATATTGAATCGGGAGAGACCCGTGTACGCTTAGAATTGCAGTATGAAGAGAGTCATGATTATTTGACAGCCTTGATACAGGAGCAACCTTACAATGGAGTGCGATCCCCATCTATAGAGCGAATGCAGGATGCCTATACGAAAATACTTCGACACTTTCAATTATATGCCGGGATTGATGAGTTGATAGATTTTGCGAAATATTGCTTGACAAAGATAGAACTCGTTGTAATCGAATCTCAAGATTTGAGTAGTGCATTGAAAATTTTCGAGACGATCAATCAGCGAGGGGCGGGATTGAATGCTATGGATTTGGTCAAAAATTTGCTGTTTAGTAATACCAAAGAGTCGGATTTTGCCAAGATAAAAGATATATGGAGGGAGATTATTCAAAATCTTCAGGAATGTTCTGAAGATCAAAAACCCCTACGATTTTTGCGATATTTTCTGAGTGCCCGATATTATAATGGTATCTTGCGAGAAGATGATATTTATAAATGGATTATATCTTCTGAAGGGAAACAGGCTACGCAATATGAAAAGCATCCGGTAGACTTTGCAAAGGAGATACGCTGTATGTCCAAACGGTATTCAGAACTTGTAAATGCCACTGAATTACAGCGGGATGGGTGCTTGTATCCTCACGTGACAAATATAGGCTTTATTAATAAATACAAATCCAGACAGCATTTGATCCTGTTATTGTCTTTGGGAAGCAATGCGGATGTGCCGGCAATCGAATATTTGGCCAAACAAATAGAGAGTTTTTTCTTTTTCAGCTCGACCCTCAGGATCCAAGCCAAGACGAATGAATCCTTGTTTGTCCAATGGGCGGAGAAATTACGTAATCTTACGACGATAGATGAAATTGCCTGCGTGATAGAGAAAACGATGTTACCTTATTTGCTGGATAAGGTAGGGGTATTTAAAGCCGAATTCATAACTTTGAGTCATGGGGTTTATAATCCCTTGTATCGGTTGCGCTATGTATTGGGGAAGATAGAAAATACGGTGTTGGAAAAATTGCACAGCCCGGTCTGTGGACATCAATTTTATAATGATTTGCAAATAGAACATATTTTACCTCAATCACCGAAAAATGGAAGTATTCCACTGGAGTTTTTGTCCGAGGAGGAGTATTACTCCTATGTGTATCGATTGGGTAATGTCACGTTGATCGAAAGCATGATTAATCAGGCCGTGAATAATTATAATGATTTATCGACAGATCAATGGTTTTATGACAAGCAGTCGGAGTATGGCAAATCGTCTGTTTGTCTGACGAAATTACTCGATAGTAAATTTTATATCGGAGTAAATACAGCCTTGAATCGATTCAAAAATGATTTCCAATACAATTTTACCGGTTGGAACAAGTCGTCTGTTGAGGCGAGGCAAAAAATATTATTGGAGTTGGTGTTCGATACGTGGAGAATTAACGATTTAAGATTGGATCGGGTAAAATGAACTTAAAATGGATGAGGATTCCGGCTGCTGCTTATAATGGTTTTTTCCGGATTGCCGGCGGATGTCGATCCGGCCGGAATCATTTATTTGTGTTGCTTTTCCGCGATATAGAACAGGTCGAAGCAGTCGTCCGCTACCGGTCCGATGCGGTAGTCTTCCATGGTGATCGAACGGGTCAGGGAGTCGTTGTCCCGGAGCAGGCGTCGGCGGTTGAGGCGGTTGAGCAGGTCGTAGGGGAGTTGCAGCATCCACCGGGGCAGCCGGTGTTGCAGGTCGAGCACGTCGAAACGGGTGATGCGCCGAACGCCCCGGCGGTTTTTTTCGTAGTATTCCATGATTCGTTCGTTGCCGAAAACACCGAGGGCCTCCACCGACGCAAAGGCGCTGCCGAGCAGGTTGCGGAGTTGGTCGGGATTGTATTCCCTGACGTGCCAGGGGTTGCGTGTCAGCGACATACGGATATTGGGGGTGGTCAGGATGAACTTGCCGCCCGGACGCAGTACGCGGTGCACTTCCCGCACCAGTTCCATGTCGTGTTTGATGTGTTCGATCACCTGAAAGGAGATGACGTAATCGAAACTGCCCGATGGCAGGTCGAGAGGGGGAACTACGGCTTGCCGCATCTCCACGTGCGGGAACGGAGGCCGTTCGCCCGCAGGTTCGATTTTGTCGAGCGTGAGAAAGCTGGAGGCGTGGGGGGCGACTATTTCGATGCCGTAACCCGCGCCCGTACCTATTTCGAGTACGTCGCCGCTGATTCGCCGCGCCGCCTCGTGATAGGCCAGTTGCGAACGTTGGAATACGTAGTTGTCCGATATGTCGCGCGATACGCGTTCCGCCGTGAGTATTTTAGCCATTGTGCCCGGTCAGTTTTACACCGTTCTGCGTGATTTCCACCGCACCCCGCTTGAGGAGCATGCCCAGCGAGCGTTTGAACACTTTCTTGCTCATCTGCGTCCGTGCAGCGATTTCCGCCGGGTCGCTGTCGTCGTTCAGGGGAAGTGAACCGCCGTTTTCGCGGATCATCGAAAGCAGCGTTTCCGCCGAATGGCGCACTTCGGCGACTCCCTGCTGTTGCAGGCTGACGTCGATGCGGTTGTCTTCCGTGATGCGTGTCACGTATCCCTTCAGACGGTCGCCTACACCGATGCGGCGGAAGAGCTGATTGCGGTAGATCATGCCCCAGTGACGGTTGTTCACGATCACCCGATAGCCGATCGGGGATTCCGAAGCCACGAGCAGCGAAACCTCTTCGCGGGGCTTTACCGTGATAACGTCGTTATTGACGTAGCTTTTGAATTTCATGGTCGCCACGCAGCGCCCCGTTACCGAATCTACATACAGGTAAACCAGGCAGTTCCGTCCGGCCAACACGCCTCCCTGCTGGTTGCGGTTGGGCAGGAACAGGTCTTTGCCCGCGAGTCCCCAGTCGAGGAATGCGCCGTGCAGGTTCTTGTCCACTACGCGCAGGAATCCCGCTTCTCCTTCGCGCAGCTTCGGCGTTTCGGTCGTGGCGACCAATCGGTCTTCCGAATCGTGATAGACGAATACTTCGAGCGTATCGCCGACCTTGTTGGCCAGAGAAACATAACGGTTGGGCAGCAATACTTCGTTCTGTTCGTCGTCGATCAGATAGAGTCCGTAGTCCGAGATGCGGTTTACGGTGAGGGTTTGTGTGCGTCCTGCTTTGAGCATAATGGGTGTTTTATCTTGACAAAAGTACGTTTTATTTTTGCCGAAAGCAATTTTTGAGCGAAGTTCCTGGGGGCGGTGGGGTCGGTTCCGGAATATTTCGTCTTGTCGTGAGATGCGATGTGGTTCGGAATTGAATTTTCATTTGTACCAGACTTTTATTATATTTGAAATATAAATGGGGAGCTGTATATGGTGTGATGTTTTCAAGTATATATTGGGGTTGTGGTTATTTCGTTAATCATAATGACTGCTTCACAACAATTAATATTTCAAGCCTGCTCCCCTCCTTGAATATATTACAGATTATTCAATAATTAAACAAACTATGATATTACTCTTGTTTATTATTTGTATAGTTAATCTTATAACATTCTATAATGTGGATTATAAATATTACAAAGAACACGGAGAGTGGAACGATCATTCTAATACATACGGTGGAACATTTAGAAATTTAACAGCAGCTTGTGTTACATTTGCAATAGCTGTTGCTCTTCTTCTTGACAAATATTTAGGATAATCGAACGAAAAGAAGCGAGTAGCGGGAAATTTTATTTTAGTAAAAAAACGAATGGCGATATGGAACTGAAAGTGGCTTTGTGTCAATTCGACATGGTGTGGGAAGATACGGCGGCCAATCTGCGGACGGCCGGGAGAATGGTTGCCGAAGCGGATGCCGATCTGGTGATTTTGCCCGAGATGTTCGCTACGGGATTCGTGACCGATCCCGGTCGGGTCGCGCAACCGATGTCGGGTGAAATCGTGCAGGAGATGACCCGCTGGGTCCGGACGACGGGCAAGGCCGTCGCTGGCAGTCTGATCGTCGAAGAGGAGGGGCGCTATTACAACCGCCTGCTTTTCATAAAACCTTCGGGCGAGCGGGTGCAGAGCGACAAGCGGCATCTCTTCTCCATCGGCGGCGAAGGAGCTAATTTTTGTCCGGGACGGGAGCGGGGCGTCGTCGAATACGGCGGCATTCGTTTCCTGCTTCAGGTTTGCTACGACCTGCGCTTTCCCGTATGGAGCCGCTGCCGGAACGATTACGACGCCATTATTTACGTCGCTTCGTGGCCTGCGGGCCGCCGTGACGTGTGGCGGACGCTGCTCCGGGCCCGGGCGATCGAGAACCAGGCCTACGTATTGGGGGTGAACCGTACGGGGGACGACCCCCGGCTGCATTATTCGGGCGATTCGGCCGTGATCGGCTGTAAGGGAGAAACCCTTGCCGAAGCAGGGGAGGGGCAGAGGCTTTTGACCGCACGGCTCGATATGGACGAGCTGCGTCGTTTCCGCGAGAAATTTCCCGCCTGGCGCGATGCCGACGATTTCGATCTGAAGTGATCGGATGTTCCTCGATGATCGGCAGAACAATCGGTTGTTTCAGCGCTTTTGTTAAATTCGTTTCAGGGGGCGTTCGATCTCAATATTTTTTGCAGGACGAATTTTATCCCTTAATAATTAACCTAGAAAGTACGTGTCTATTTAGGGACAGTCGCGAAATAGGCTTAAAATTATAACAAATTGATTGTCAATGTG
>ERZ773241.155-NODE-155-length-80091-cov-4.356864_pt1 | contig 80091 bp, 60 predicted proteins | sample MGYA00580989_ERZ773241 | MGnify/ENA primary metagenome ERZ773241 (study PRJEB29015, sample SAMEA2737804) | human gut metagenome | biome: human gut; feature: human-associated habitat; material: faeces | place: China | collected 2012 ... | reverse complement strand
CGGCAGCCGATACCACGGGCGGGGACGGGAGGGACGACGGCGGAACCGAATGAGAGATATGAGATTTATTATTTCACCGGCGAAGAAGATGATTGTGGACAGGGATACGATGGAGGTTGGGGGGAAACCGGTTTTGTTGGGGAAGGCGGAGGTGCTTTTGGAGTGGATGAGGGGGATGGATGAAGGGGAGCTGAAGGGGCTTTGGAGGTGTAATGATAAAATTGCGGCATTAAATTATGAAAGGATTCGGTCGATGGATCTGGAGAAGGGGCTGACTCCTGCGCTTTTGGCTTATGAGGGGATTCAGTATCAGTATATGGCTCCGGGGGTTTTTGAGGATGGGGCATGGGCGTATGTGCAGGAGCATCTGCGGATTTTGTCGGGTTTTTATGGGATTTTGAGGCCGCTTGACGGGGTGGCGCCTTATCGGCTGGAGATGCAGGCTAAGGGGAATCCCGGGGGAGAGGGGAATCTTTATGATTTCTGGGGGGATTCGATTTATAAGGAGCTGGTTTCGGAAACGGATTGTATTGTGAATCTGGCTTCGAAGGAGTATTCGCGGTGTGTGGAGGATTGGCTTGAGGAGGGTGTGGAGTATATTACCTGTGTTTTTGGGGAAGAAAAAGAAGAGGGGACGGCTGAAAAGAATGGGAAGAAAAAGGGGATTCCTGTAGTGCAGAAGGGGACGCAGGCTAAGATGGCCAGAGGAGAGATGGTGCGGTTTGCGGCAGGGAATAATATCAGGGACTGGAGGAGGCTGAAGGACTTCTGCGGGCTGGGATATACATACCGGGAGGAGTATTCTTCTGAAAAACAGCTGGTATTTGTAAAAAATAAGGAAATAAGGGAGACGGAATAGGGTTGGGGCATTTGACAGGGTAACGATCTGGCATTAAACTAAGCATAAGGCTTAAACGGGGAGCAGGAAGGGTTTTCCGGGGCGGCCGGTACTATGGGAAGGAAATGGAAATCATGTATATAATAGCAGGTCTTGGCAATCCGAAACGGGAGTATGAGAATACCCGGCATAATGTTGGGTTTGATGTAATAGATGCGTTGGCGGACAAATATGGGATACGGGTGATTGAGAGAAAGCATAAGGCTCTTGTGGGCCGGGGATATATTGATGGGATGAAGGTGGTTCTGGCAAAACCTCAGACTTTTATGAATCTTAGTGGTGAAAGCATCCGTGAGATCATAGATTATTATAAGGTAGATCCTCAGACGGAGCTGATCGTGGTTTGTGATGATATCAGCCTGGATTTGGGGCAGCTGCGTATCCGTAAAAAGGGAAGTGCAGGCGGACATAACGGTCTAAAGAATATTATTGCCCATTTGGGGACGGACGGCTTTGCCCGGATTAAGATGGGAGTGGGAAACAAACCGGAAGGGTATGATCTGGCGGACTATGTGCTGGGGCATTTTACCGGAGGGGAACGTAAAATTATGGACGAGTGCATTGCTCAGGCGGTGGAGGCTGCCGTTACCATGATGGAGAAGGGGCCGGATGAGGCCATGAACAGATTTAACGGAAAGCGGGCAGGCGGGGAAAAGTAGATGAATGCAATCACAGCACCGTTACGGGAACTGGCGGAATTTGAAGAAGGGCAGGCACTCCTGAAAAAAACGGGAGCCTGCGTCGGCTTTACAGGCTGCGTGGATTCCCAGAAGCTTCATATGGCCTATGGACTCAGCGATGGTTTTCGATATAAAATCATCGTTACTTTCAGTGATCTGAAGGCCAGGGAGATCTTTGAGGATTATCAGTTTTATGACAGGGAAGTGACCTGGTATCCGGCGAAGGATCTTATTTTCTATCAGGCGGATATCCATGGCAACCAGCTTGTGACGGAACGTATGAAGGCGCTCCGAAAAATTATAGAGGGAAAGCCTCAGACCGTGATCACAACCTTTGCTGCGCTGATGTCTCCTCAGGTCCCTCTGGAGGAGATAGCTGCTTCTGTGATTCATATTGATGCGGACAGCAGCCTGAATGAGGGGGAGCTGGCCCGGAAGCTTGCTGAAATGGGGTATGAGAAGAATTACCAGGTGGATGCGCCGGGACAGTTTTCCATCCGGGGCGGAATTATTGATATCTTTGATCTCACGGAAGAAAATCCTTACCGTATTGAGCTGTGGGGAGAGGAAGTGGAATCCATCCGGAGTTTTGACCTTCTCAGCCAGCGCAGTGTGGAAAAGCTGAATGAGGTGGATATTTATCCGGCTACGGAGATGATGCTGTCTGAAGAGCAGAAGGAAAAGGGACTGCGCCGGATTGAAAAGGAAGCAAAGGAATTCGAAGAAAAGCTTCGGTCCTCTTTTCTGACGGAAGAAGCGCACCGGGTAAAAACCCAGATAAAGGAACTGAGAGAACAGGTTATGGAATTCTCCCAGATGACCAATCTGGAAAGCTATATCAGGTATTTTTATGAGGATACCGTTTCGTTTCTCCGTTTTTTCCCAGAGGGGGAAAGCTGTGTTTTCATTGATGAGGCGGCGCGGGTAAAGGAGCAGGCCCTGGCGGTGGAAATGGAGTTTCGGGAGAGTATGGGACACCGGCTGGAGAAGGGGTACATCCTTCCCGGACAGGCGGATCTGCTTTATGGCTGGGAGGAAACGGCAGGCTTTCTTCAGCATATGCGGACGGTGCTGTTTTCCTCTATGGACAGCTCAAATGCACTGCTGAAGCCACAGAGGAAATTTGATGTCAATGTAAAAAGCATGTCCTCTTATAACAGCAGCTTTGACGCATTGGTTGCCGATCTGAAAAGGTATAAGAAAAACGGATACCGGGTGCTGCTGCTCTCCGGCTCCCGCACCAGGGCCAGGCGTCTGGCGGAAGACCTGCAGGAGCAGGGACTGGCCAGCTTTTACAGCGAAGACGGGGAACGGGTGGTAAATTCCGGCGAGGTAATGCTCTATTACGGGCATGTGAAAAGAGGCTTCGAATACCCTCTGCTGAAATTTGTGGTGATCACGGAAAGTGATATTTTCGGGGTCCAGAAGAAAAAGAAAAAGCATAAGAAAAAATTTGAAGGCCAGAAAATCAATGACTTCGCCGAGCTTCGTATTGGTGATTATGTGGTCCATGAAAGTCATGGGCTGGGTGTTTACCAGGGAATTGAGAAGGTGGAGGTGGATAAGGTCGTTAAGGATTACATCAAGATTTCCTACCGTGACGGCGGCAATCTGTATGTGCTTGCCACCGGGCTGGATGTGATCCAGAAGTATGCTTCCTCCGATGCGGCGAAGGCCCCCAAGCTGAATAAGCTGGGAAGCCAGGAATGGAACCGTACCAAATCCAGGGTGCGCAGCGCCGTGGATGAGGTGGCGAAGGATTTGGTGGAGCTTTATGCCATAAGGCAGCAGCAGGAAGGCTATCCTTTTTCCAAAGATACGGTGTGGCAGAAGGAGTTTGAGGAATGCTTTCCCTTTGAGGAAACGGATGATCAGCTTTCCGCCATTGCGGCTACGAAAGAGGATATGGAAAGCTACCGCATTATGGATCGTCTGATTTGCGGGGATGTGGGCTATGGGAAGACGGAAATAGCTATACGGGCGGCGTTTAAGGCTATCCAGGATGGGAAGCAGGTGGCGTTTCTGGTGCCTACCACCATCCTGGCCCAGCAGCACTATAATACCTTTGCCCAGAGAATGAAGGACTTTCCGGTACGGATTGATCTGATGTCCCGCTTCCGCACGCCTTCGGAGCAGAAGAAAACGGTGGAGGATCTGCGCAAGGGGCAGGTGGATATTGTCATCGGGACCCACAGGATCCTTTCTGCGGATATTCAGTTTAAGGATCTGGGACTTTTGATCATTGATGAGGAACAGCGTTTCGGCGTGACTCATAAGGAAAAAATAAAGAAAATCAAAGATAATGTGGATGTGCTTACGCTTACGGCCACGCCGATCCCCAGGACACTGCACATGTCGCTGGTGGGGATCCGGGATATGAGCGTGCTGGAGGAGCCGCCCAGCGACAGGCTTCCCATCCAGACCTTTGTCTGCGAATACAATGAGGAAATGGTGCGGGAGGCGATCGTCAGGGAGCTTACCCGGGACGGCCAGGTGTATTATGTATATAACCGTGTCAATACAATCGCAGATGTGGCGGCGGCCGTGCAGCAGCTGGTTCCGGAGGCTGTCGTGGCTTTTGCCCACGGGCAGATGAAGGAGCATGAGCTGGAAAGGATCATGTATGATTTTATCAACGGTGAGATTGATGTGCTGGTGGCGACAACGATAATTGAGACTGGGCTGGATATTTCTAATGTGAATACCATGATCATCCATGATGCGGATCAGCTGGGGCTGTCCCAGCTGTATCAGCTGCGGGGGCGTGTGGGGCGTTCCAACCGGACATCTTATGCGTTCCTGATGTATAAAAGGGATAAGATGCTTAAGGAGATTGCGGAAAAACGGCTTTCAGCCATCCGGGAATTCACGGATCTGGGCAGCGGGTTTAAAATCGCCATGCGGGATCTGGAAATCCGGGGGGCCGGAAATCTCCTGGGCCGCAAGCAGCATGGCCATATGGAAGCCGTTGGATATGATCTTTACTGTAAGATGCTCAATGAAGCGGTGAAGAACCTTAAAGGGGAAAAGAGTATTGTGGACTTCACCACAACCGTGGAGCTGGAGGCGGATGCCTTTATCCCGCCTTCCTATATTGTGAACGAGCAGCAGAAACTGGATATTTACAAGAGGATCGCCGGTGTGGAAACCCATGCCGAGAGCGAGGATATGAAGGAAGAACTGCTTGACCGGTTCGGAGAGGTGCCCAAATCTGTGGATAACCTGCTGCGCATCGCCCTGCTCAGGGTTCTGGCCCATGATCTGTATATAACAGAGGTAAAGGGAAGAAACGGGGAGCTGAAGCTTACCATGCGTCCGGATGCGGGCATCCGTGTGGAAAATATTCCTGAAATCCTTGGAAAGCATAAGAATAAGCTTACCTTCAGCGCGAGAGGGACGCCGGTATTTTTATACCGTTACAAAAAATGCGGTGTGGTTGAGAAGGATGCGGAGAATCTGATACGGCTTGCAGAAGGGCTGCTTGAAGATATGAAGGAAATCCTTTTAAACTGATGGTTTTGTTACACTTCACGGCCCCGGTGCCGCCGGTCTTATGCTTCTGCCCGTCCGGCATTCCCTGCCCTGTCTTGTGGAGCGCGGTTCTGCAAGGTTCCTGTCAGGGCACACTTTCGTTCGGATAAATACGCAGCGGTACTAAGGCTGCAGAGTACGCAGCCTAAGGACCGGCGTATTTATACGGCCCATACAGGAATCCTTGCAGAACCGCGCCCCACAAGACAGGGCAGGGAATGCCGGACGGGCAGAAGCATAAGACCGGCGGCACCGGAGCCGTGAAGTGTAACAATGTTACCTTTGATATGTTAACTGAAAACGGTTGTACAAAAGAGAATGGAAAGGCGGACAGTGAAATGAAAAAGGTGCTTGTAGTAGTTGATATGCAGAACGATTTTATTGACGGATCTTTGGGAACTGTGCAGGCGCAGGGAATTGTAAGCAAAGTGATCAGTAAAATCAAATCGTATCCGGCGGACTGTATTTATGCCACCAGGGATACCCATGGAGAGGATTATCTGGAGAGCAGCGAGGGGAAGAACCTGCCGGTAGTCCATTGCGTAAAGGGAAGCAAGGGATGGGAAATCCGGCCTGAGGTTGCAGAAGCCATGCCGCAGGCGGTTATTCTGGATAAACCCACCTTTGGTTCTACGGAATTAGCGAAACTGCTTTACAGGGAAAACGAAAAGGAAGAGCTGGAAGTCGAACTGGTAGGCCTCTGTACGGATATCTGTGTGGTATCCAATGCCCTTCTGCTCAAGAGCTTCCTTCCGGAAAACCGAATCAGTGTGGATGCCTCCTGCTGCGCGGGAGTGACTCCGGAAAACCATGAAGCGGCGCTTGCCACCATGAAAATGTGTCAGATTATGGTGGAAGGGTAGACAGACGATGAAAATTTTATATCAGATTGGTATTATTTTTTCCATATGCTGGGTGAGCCAGATTGTGGAGAAGCTGCTTCCCTTTGATTTCCCTGCCAGCGTAATCGGGATGGTGCTCCTGTTTGTGCTTCTTTCCTGTAAGGTTCTTAAGGTGGAGCATATCCGGGAAAAATCGGATTTCCTTCTGGCGAATATGGCTTTTTTCTTCGTTCCTGCGGGAGTGAGCATTATCAATTATTTTGATGTGCTTAAGAGCACTGCCTGGAAGCTTCTGTTCATCTGCCTGATAACTACAATCCTTACTTTTGCGGCTACGGCAGGAAGTATAAAACTGACATTAAAGCTGATGCGTAAGAAGAAAGGGGGAGAGTGAAATGGCTGAACTGACGTCTTCTCCCTTTTTCGGCATTGCATTGAGTGTCCTGGCTTTTTCCATCGGGGTATGGATCCAGAAGAAAACGGGGCTTGTGGTATGCAATCCTCTGATTATTGCGATTGTACTGGTTATCGGGGTACTGCTTTTGTTCCGGATACCATATGAAGCATATAATGAAGGCGGGGGTATTATCAACATGTTCCTGGCTCCGGCCACAAGCTGCCTGGCGGTTTCCATTTACACAAGGGCGGAGCTGCTAAAAAAGAACTGGCTGCCTATTTTGGTGGGCTGTACGGTAGGCGCGCTCACTTCCATGGGAAGCGTTTACCTGCTCTGCCGGCTTTTCGGCCTGGATGAGGCGATGACCCATTCTTTGATTCCCAAATCGGTGACTACGCCTATTGCGGTGGGGATCTCCGGAAGCCATGGAGGGATGGTGCCGGTAACTGTGGTTGCTGTTATTATAACGGGAATTATGGGAAGCATCATGGCACCCTGGCTTATCCGTATTTTCCGTGTTTCGGATTCCATGACGGCAGGACTTGCCATCGGCGCCTGCAGTCATGCAATAGGGACGTCCAAGGCCATTGAACTCGGTGAGACGGAAGGGGCCATGAGCGGGCTGGCAATCGGAGTTTGCGGGATACTGACTGTAATATTTTCTTTATTTTTAATGTGACAAAACAATGAAACATATGGAAGCTGCCTTTTTTGGGCGCTGGTGGGTATGAAACACCGGCGCCCGTTTTGTTTCCTGGCGGATACAGAAGACCGGATGGGGATATCCGGCTTGTTTTTCCGCACAGAGCGGGAACGGCAAAAAGGCTGTATGCATACAAAATGCTGTAAGCAATATTGTGATTCAGGGCAGCAGTCGTAAAGTGAAGTGCGTAAATGCATATAAAAGTCCATTTTTAATAGTGTTGTTTATCTAAAATGACAACAAATGAAAAAACCACATGCTATACTTCTTGTATAAGATGACGGTAAGACGAAAGGAGGGAATATGAACAACAGCGTTTTTGAACCAATTGAACATGAGCTCCTGGCCCCTGCAAAGATATTTGTCACCGGAATGGAAAGCTCCCATTATCATTGGCATTATGATTATGAGATACTTGTATTGCTGAAAGGAAGGCTTCAGGTGCTCTGCGGCCCCAGCCCCATGCTGATGGAAGAAGGGGATATCTTTCTTGTCAACAGCAAGATGGTGCACGGATACCGGGGCGATCAGGAAAATCTTTGTCTTTTCATTCAGTTTCCCTCAAATATTTTCGAACATATATCGGGGAAGGGGCAGCAGCTTTTCTTTTATCTGAACAGCGTGAGTAAACAGTTCCCGCCGAAAGGGGGATATGAAATACTGCGGCGGTCGGCCTGTAAAACAGGTCTTACGGTATACAGGAAGGATGCCGCGGCTTATCTGGCGCAAAATGCCGCTTTTTATGAATTGATGGCCGGACTGGCGGAGGGCGTGCAGTATGATATCCGCCGTTATCCAAGACATACGGACAGCACGGCGGAGGGACAGCTGGTAGCGGAAATAGGCGCTTATATTGATGCCAACTGCGGACAGCAGAATCTGACCGAGTCTGTTTCCAGACATTTCGGAATCAGCGAAAAATCGCTGTACCGTTATACGAAAAGCTTTCTCGGGATATCACCGAAGGAAATGATTGATACGGCCAGGGTGGAAAAGGCCAAGGGATTTCTTCGTATGAGCCGGAAGTCCATTTCCGTGATCGGGGGAGAGTGCGGATTTACAAATGAAGCAACCTTTTACCGGGTTTTTAAGAAAGAGACCGGAATAACTCCCAAGGAATACAGAAGAGGGGAAGGCACGGGGCCGGTAGAAAAAGAGATTCAGGGATATTTGAATTTTGATAAAAAAGAAGCGGAAAAATTACTGCATTATTATGCAGAAAACTGAAAGGAGAGCAATATGAACCAGGCGAAGGAAAAGAGGCTCCAATTTACGGAGAAGGCGCAGCAGATCGTGGATCGGATGACTCTGGAAGAAAAGGTTTATCTGATGAGCGGGAATCTGTCCTTACAGGATATGATGGCTGATGCGATGGGAGAAGCGTCTCACTATAATGCAAAGCCTTATCCGGCAGGAGGAAATGAAAAGGAAGGGGTCGCACCCATGCTTTTCTGCGACGGGCCCAGAGGGGTTGTGTGCGGAACAGGGGAAAGCACCTGTTTTCCGGTAACAATGTGCCGCGGCGCCAGCTTTGATGCGGAACTGGAGGAGGAAATCGGGCATGCCATAGGGCGTGAGGTCAGAGGGCACGGCGGGAACCTGTTTGCCGGTGTATGTATTAATCTGCCTTATAATCCCGGCTGGGGACGCAGCCAGGAGGTCTACGGGGAAGACAGCTTCGCACTGGGCCATATGGGAGCGGCGCTGGTAAGAGGCGTACAGGATGAGGATGTCATGGCCTGTGTGAAGCATTATGCGTTTAATTCCATGGAGATCAGCCGTTTTAAGGTGAGTGTGGATTGTGAAAGACGTACCGAAAGAGAGGTTTATCTGCCTCATTTCAAGGAGTGTGTGGATGCCGGGGCGGCGAGTATTATGAGCTCCTATAACCTTTATAAGGGAATCCACTGCGGACATTCCGATTATCTGCTTCGTAAGGTGCTGAAGGAAGAATGGGATTTTGACGGCTTTGTCATGAGCGATTTCATATGGGGAGTAAAGGATACGGCAGAAGCGGGGAACGGCGGCCAGGACATGGAAATGTGCTGCACCCAGTTTTTCGGGGATAAGCTGGTGCAGGCGGTCAAAGACGGTCTGGTGAGCGAAGCGCGCATCAACGATTCCGCACTGCGCATCGTGCGTACAATCCTTGCCTTTGAGGATTCCTACCGAAAGAGCGGCCACGCGTACGATAAATCGGTTCTGGGCTGCAAAGAGCATGTGGAGCTGGCAAAACGCGCGGCGGAAGAAGGAATTGTTCTGCTGAAGAATGAAAATAAGGTACTTCCTCTTCAAAAAGAGAAGATCAAAAAGATCGCACTGCTGGGCAAGCTGGCGAATAAGGCCAATATCGGGGATCATGGATCAAGCCGGGTATTCCCTGCCTATGTAAAAACTCCCATGGACGGCTTCAATGAAATCCTTCCGGATGCGGAAGTGATCTGGTACAGCGGAGAGGATCTGGAGCATGCCAGGGAAGTGGCAAAGGAAGCAGATGCTGTTGTTTTCGTGGTAGGCTTTGATCATGATGATGAAGGTGAGTTCGTCGCAGTGGAAAATTCAGAAAACTATACCGGAGCCATAGGCGGAGATCGGAAAACTCTGGGCCTCCATGCGGACGAAGTGGAATTGATTAAGGCAGCAGGACCGGAAAACAAGAACTCCGCTGTGGTTATGATTGGCGGCAACATGATAATGATGACGGATTGGGCCGACTGTGTATCTTCCGTCCTGATGGCCTTCTATCCCGGCCAGGAAGGCGGAAGCGTCATTGCCCGGATTATTATGGGTGATGTGAATCCCAGCGGAAAGCTTCCTTTTGTACTCCCTTATGAAGAAAAGGATCTGCCGCAGGTTAACTGGGATACTACGAATCAGTACTATGAGTATTATCATGGCTATGCGAGGCTTGAGAAGAAGGGAATCCGGCCCATGCTTCCCTATGGCTTTGGCCTGAGCTATACCACATTTACCGTAGATAAGCCTGCTTTCTCTGCGGACGGAGAAAACGTAAGGGCAGTATGCAGGGTAAAGAATACCGGTGACAGGGAAGGTGCACAAGTAGTGCAGATGTATGTGGGCTTTGGCAATTCGTCGATAGACAGGCCGGTAAAATTACTGAGAGGTTTTCAGCGTGTGACACTCTCTCCGGGAGAAGAGAAACAGATTGAGATTTCCTGCCCTGTGGAAAAACTGAAATATTATGATACGAAGAGCGCTTCTTTCCAACTGGAGCATATGGAATATGAAATGTATATCGGAACCTCTTCCGCAGAGGAAGATCTTTTGAAAGGGACAGTCAGCTTATAAGTGCATAAAAAAAGCAGCTTGCAGTCAAAGCTGAGAAGGTAAAAAACAAGACAACGGGGGATAAATAAATGCAGGAGAAAAAATATTTAAAATGGTACAATAAAGTCGGTTACGGTTCAGGAGATCTTGCGGCAAACATGGTATATGCACTTCTTACCAGCTTTGTCATGATTTATCTGACGGATACGGTGGGACTGAATGCCGGTATCGCCGGTACCCTGATGATGCTTTCCAAATTTGCGGACGGTATTACCGATGTATTTTTCGGCTCTCTCATCGACAAGACGAAGAGTAAAATGGGTAAGGCGCGTCCCTGGATGCTCTGGTCTTATCTGGGGAATGCGGTAATGCTGGTAGCTATTTTTGCCATTCCCAAGAGCTTGGGAGACACCGCGAAATATGCGTATTTCTTCATCGCCTATACGCTGCTGAATGCGGTATTCTATACGGCAAATAATATTGCCTATGCTTCCCTTACCTCGCTGATTACCAGAAATAACAATGAACGTGTGCAGGTAGGCTCCATTCGGTTTATGTTTTCGCTCGCTACCAATCTTATCGTAGCTTCCATTACGGTAGGCCTGGTTGGAAAATTGGGCGGCGGAGCTATGGGCTGGCGTAATGTGGCGATTATTTATGCACTGATCGGTCTGATAGTAAATACGATTTCCGTATTTTCCGTAAAAGAAGTGGTGGATGAGGACGAAGGCGCAGAAAAGAAAGAGGAGGAAGAAAAACTGACTCTTCTGGAATCCGCCAAGCTTCTGGTAAAGAATAAATATTATCTGATGATCGTGGCAGTGTACATACTTACCTATATTCAGACAGGTATAGCAGGAATCGGTATTTATTATATGACCTATGTGTTTGGAAACCCGGCCCTTCTCGGAACCTTTTCCGCGGCGCAGATGTTTCCGATGATTGTGGGGCTGGCGCTGACTCCTGCGCTGGTTAAAAAAGCCGGGAGCATGTATAAGGTCAATCTGACCGGTTACTGTATTGCATTCTTTATGCGAATCGGCTTTATTATCGGCGGCCTGATAGGAAGTATCCCCATGATGCTTACCTTCTCGGTTATTTCCGGTCTCTGTGTCAGTCCGGTTACGGGCGACCTGAACGCCCTGATTGCGGCGACCAGCGATTATACCTACCGTACCAAAGGAAAACGGATTGACGGAACCATGTTTTCCTGTTCCTCTCTGGGAATTAAGATAGGAGGAGGCCTGGGTACTGCGCTGGCCGGAATGCTCCTGGAAGCCGGCGGCTATGTTGCAAATGCTCCGGTTCAGTCCGCATCCTGTATTAATATGCTGAAGTTTATGTATCTGGGCTTCCCGTTTATCACGGTAATCATTACGGCAATTATTCTGTCACGGCTGAAGGTTGAAAAGGCAAATGAAGACTGGGATCGGGAACATGCTGTGGAGAAGGCATGATAAACAAAGGATGCTGAGTCCGGGACTTTATACTGATGTTTAGTTAAGGAAACAGGCTGCTTATGCCGCTTGACAGGGATGGTATTCTACAAGGGAATGGTATTCTGCTCTACGCCCTGTATGTCCTCAATCTTTTCTTTAAGTTCTGCGACATGGTCACATGGGTGGTCAGGGCGGAAGAACATATCGTGATGTTTGTGTTGATTTTTTGAATCAATTGAAAATTATCCTTTCCATACAAAAAAGCCGCTTGTATTTTTACAAACGACTTTTTTGTATTATTTATTGGATTGATACGTGTTGTGATTTTGCTAACCTAAGCAAAATCGTGTAAACTTCTTATTCATCAAGCATAGGAGTTTCTTTTTTAGCTTTTGGTTTTTTCAGTGGTGCTTTTCCTCATGAGCACAATCATCATCGTCACATCAATTCTTAGATTTCCCTGGGGCCTTGTCAGGGACAATCATCATTCCGCCTTTTAGCTTTATTCAGCAATATATAATATGGACTTTAAAGTTATGTTTTTGATAATACATTCATTTATCAGTTTGTAGGTTATTCTTTGTTTCGGCTTGTATGCTTACGTTTTTTCAACTATACTGTTAAGAGGTATCATCTCTACATCAGCTTCAAAGTCTACAGATATAAATACACGAAATGAAGGAGGGAGCAATATGTCAAATACTAAATGGTATGAAGATGAAAACTTAGTAAACTTATCCCGTAAATGTGATGAAGTGTATTTTGATCAAGATGAAGAAGGCATGTGTATACTAGTGGATGAATGTTATAGACAAGCTCATGACTTGAAAAATACTAATATGATTAGAGCAAGGTATTTTTATATTTCGTTTACAATACAATCCGATCTGATTGATTTGAAAAGGAAAAAAAGTAGAAATAACTACAAAGATAGTATTAAAAGCCTAAAATTTTATGAGACGGATTTTCAAAAAAGTTTATACTTAGCAAGAAACGCTTTTGAACTATTGGCTAATGAAATGGAGGAAGATAATAACATTTCTCAAAATGAACTTATATATATGATTAGTTTTCAATGGCAATTAAGTGTGAATTATGCAAATTTCTTTTATCAAAATGGAAGACTTGTAAAAGCAGTTGAAATCTTAAGCATATTTAACTCAAAAAATGTTTTCCCTATGGGAATGGCCCAATTAGGTATGAAATTATATGAATTAGCTTGTTGCCATTATGATGGAGGGCAACGAACTATAATGTTATACAAAGCTTATCACTATATTAAACAGGCAATCGAAAGTGATGAGCCATTTCCAGAAAAAGCGGAGATGAATAATTTATTAAATTATTATAGTAACAATATTATCTCAATGCTAGGGCACAACTACTTAGATAAAGCCTATACTATAAGAGATTTTCTCTATTTTTCCGATGATATGTCTGTAGAAGCAACTAAATATTGGGAATGGGTTGCAAAAAACAAGCTGGCGCTTAATCTTTTAAATGATGTGTTTGATTCAGTAGAAGTTGGTTATGATCCTCTATATTTACCAAGTATGTCTGAAGATATTGAAGGTAAAAAAGTGCAATATTTATTTGGACTTTTTAATCAAATAAAGCAAGAGTATGTATCTGCAAGATTTTTGGCATATGAAGGTTTTAATACGAAAGAGCCACATTTTTCAGATAAAAGGGTATATCTTATTAATACTTTAGATTATCCTATATACGGAATTGGTATCGAAAAAATAAAAGCATGTTATCGGGCTGTATATTCAGTTTTTGATAAAATTGCATTTTTTCTTAATGAATATTTTGAAATAGGGATAAAGAAAAATATTATAGGATATGTTAGGTTATTTTCTCCTGATAAAAATGCTAATGATAAAATAAGAATTCTTGATATTGCAGAGAATAATTATCCATTATTTGGAATGTGGTGGCTGTTTAAGGATGTAAGAAATATAAATATCAATGAGGATGGGACTGTAAATAAGAAAGCGGAATATAAGCATATTGACAATGTAATGACAAAAATATCAAAAGTAAGAAATGCTATGGAACATGGATATTTGAAGATTATAGATACTTACTGTAAGGAATTATTTATTGATGACAGTCGCTTGGATAAATTGGCATATAACATTAGTTTTGAAGATTATGAAAAATTAACTTTACAGTTATTGAAATATGTACGAGAGGCAATTGTTCTTTTGGTCTTCTCAGTAAAAAGAGAGGAAGAGATTAAGGAATCTCATCGCAGTTCGGATGAGATATTAGCTCCTATGTATACAGATAAATATGACGATGAGTGGAAACATATTTATTAATGATATCAAATTATATATTAGGAAAAGCAAAATTAGGTTTTTATCAAGTCAGATGAGAAAACTATATTATTGCTATATAATATTAAGATCAATTACTACTGCAAGTTGAAAGCTATGACGGATTGACGGAATATCAGGAGAAAAATCAATGGAAATCAATAATATAAAAACCCCGGAGGATATATTCCTGTGGATGGATGAGAACATCAGTATGGCTGGCTTGATTCGGAAGGCAGCAGGCATGTGGGAGAAATGAAAAATTTCAGGAAACAATATCGAACCATGTCTGTTCAGGAAACTCTTGAGCATAAAATCGGGACTTGTATCGAACAGGCAAAAGTCATGCATTATCTGCTGGATAAAATTAATATAAAGAATAAAATGTTCTGCTGCAGGATATACGAGCCGGATGATTATGGCAATCCGGAAGATAGTAGACTATTATATCAAACTGCGGGGAGGGAAAGAAAGCCCGATGACACCGTTTTACAGCGTTACGGCGGGGATTTCTTTCAGGGAATTCAATGCATTTATTAATAACCAGGATGATTAATCATGTAAAAAGTACAATATAAAAAAATTGATAGAGGAAGAATACATATATAAAGGAATAGAGGCATACGCAGAGGAGCATATGCCTTTATTCCTTTTCTGTTAAGCATTCAGTAATTCATCTATATCCGAAAAGTTGATATACAGGTCATCGTAAATATTTACCTTGATAACAGAATCAAAGGAGTATTGAACATTGAGCGTATTACCCTCAAAAAAATTTATGGTTACATTCTTGCGGCGGGGATCGACAATCCAATATTCCCGAACTCCTGCATTTTTGTAATAGTACAGTTTGCGGATATAATCATCTGCGGGATTCCCGGGGGATACTATTTCAATAATAAAGTCCGGGGCGCCGTTGCATCGTTTTCCATCCAGCTTATCCTTGTCACAGACAATCATAAGGTCAGGCTGTACGATGGTAAGCGGCTGCTCACTGAGTTTCACATCAAATGGAGCATGAAATACTCTGCATGAGCCTTTTTTTCCTCTGATGTAGGTATTAAGGACTGTCGAGAGTTCCATAGATATTGTTTGGTGCTCCTGTGAGGGGCTGGCCATATCATAGACAACGCCGTCAAAGACCTCAACTCTGAGATCTTCAGGAAGAGCCTCATACTGCTCTAAAGTCAGAGATTCCGGCTGTGGCTGCAATGCTGGCATAATAACACTTCCTTTCGTGATTATTGATATCCATGTGCTATAGAGGACAGCAGTATTCAAGAACATTCTGTTCTGATAATAGGATACATCTGATTGCTGAATGTATCAAGGAAAATCCCAAAGGAATTAAGCTGAGTTGATTGTGAAGCGGACTACGATTGGCAAGGCTGCCCCGAAAAAACCCGAACGGATGTGAACTATCTGAAGTTCACTCCAGATACAGAATTGCTGGGGAGAAGGAGCTGCCAAAGAGCGGGTGCGTCCGGGCAGGCCATTTTTATGGCCTGTCTTTTTTTGGAAACTACCGGAAAAATTCTGCCAGTTTTACCATAAAAATTCTACATTACCCTAAAATACAGGTATTTTCATGCAAAGCTTGTAAAAAATATGGCGTATTTCGCAGAAAAATAAAATGGTAGAATCCCTTTAGAAACAAGAGCGGAAGCGAGTGCTTTCCGCCGGAAAGGAAGGAGTCGGAAAATGAAAGGGAGAGGTGGAAAAAGACCGGTGAATGCCCGCGAACGGCAGGGGAAGAAGATGTTTTTAATGATTCTGCCCTTTTTGATTCTTTGTTTTTTATTTTCTTATTTTCCTCTGCATGGATGGATTTATGCTTTTTATGATTATAAGGCTCCATTAAAGCTGAGTCAGTGCCCTTTTGTGGGATTCAAATGGTTTCGGATGTTTTTCAGTAATGAGACACAGATGGCACAGCTGTGGCAGGTTATGAAAAATACATTTGCCATGAGTTTTCTGAGTATTGTTACGTCAATACTTCCTTTGGGATTTGCCATTTTTTTGAGTGAGATTAAGTGTAAATGGTTCAAAAGTCTGGTACAGACAATGACTACGCTTCCTAATTTCATCAGCTGGGTTCTGGTATATTCGGTGGCATTCAGCTTATTTTCCAATACCGGGATGGTGAATACACTTCTGCAGAACCTCGGAATTACCTCAGAGGCGATCAAGTTTCTGGACAGTGATTCCCACACATGGCTTTCCATGCTTTTGTGGCATACTTGGAAGAATCTCGGATGGAGCGCAATTATGTATCTGGCAGCTATTTCGGGGGTAGATCAGGAGCTGTATGAGGCGGCCAGGGTGGATGGAGCGGGACGCTTTAAGCTGATGCGGCATATTACGCTGCCGGCGCTTATGCCTACCTTTTTTGTACTGCTGATGCTTTCCATAGCGAATTTCCTGAATAACGGTATGGATCAATATTTTGTTTTCCAGAATGCATTTAACAAGACACATATCCAGGTTCTTGATCTGTATGTATATAATCTGGGTATTACGGGGAGAAGTATTTCCCTGGCGACGGCAATCAGTATGATGAAGAGCATTGTGAGCGTTACTCTTCTGGTGTTTGTCAATTTTGTGTCACAAAGGGTCAGGGGAGAATCCATAATTTAGGAGGCTGTATATGAAAGCTTTAGTGAAAGAGAGAGGGATTAAGAAAACAAAAGGAGATATCGTGTTTGGGATTTTAAACTATGCGGTATTTGGTTTGTTTACGCTGATTTGCTTTTACCCTTTTTATTATTTAATCATTAATTCGGTAAGTGCCAACGATTTAAGCAGTAATGGAAGCATTAATTTTCTGCCAAGCCAGCTTCATCTGGAGAATTATAAGCAGGTGCTGCAGTTAAAAGGGCTTGGACTTGCGGCACTGGTTTCTGTAGGAAGAACGATAATCGGAACAATATGTACAGTGCTTGCTTCTGCATTTCTGGGATTTATGTTTACTCAGGAGCGCATGTGGAGGCGGAAGCTGTGGTACCGGCTGATGGTGGTCACTATGTATTTTAATGCAGGGCTGATTCCAATGTTTCTTACCATGCAGAACCTGCATCTGACTAATTCCTTCTGGGTTTATGTAATTCCTGTGATTGTACAGCCCTTTAATATCATTCTGGTGAAGACTTATATGGAATCGATACCCCGATCCCTTCAGGAAGCGGCGGAAATTGACGGGGCAGGCATTATGAAGGTGTTTTTAAAGATTATCCTTCCTACATCCACACCAATACTGGCAACAATAGCTATTTTTGCGGCTGTGGCGCAATGGAATTCCTTTCAGGATACGCTTATTTATGTCACGGATCAGAAGCTGTATTCCCTGCAGTACATACTTTATCAGTATATAAATCAGGCCAATTCCCTTGCGACTATGGTAAAAAACAGCAGCGGAGGGACAAACCTGAATATGGCGGCACTGGCTACGCAGCAGACGCCCACATCCATCCGAATGACGGTATCGGTCATCGTGGTAATGCCCATTTTGTTCATTTATCCCATGTTCCAGCGTTATTTTGTGAAGGGGATTATGATAGGTTCGGTTAAAGGTTGATAGAACAAAAATTTCATATTATGATAAGAGAAGGAGGATCTTATGAAGAAGAAACTTGTGAGCATGATTTTATGTGCGGCCATGGCGGTGTCCATGGTTACGGGATGCGGGGCGGAAAAGTCAGCGGCGGTGCCGGAGGCCCAGGGACAGCAGGCAGCAGAGGGCGTATCCGGGGAAAACAGTAAGTATGAGGAATTCCTGACGGTTGATGTGTTTGATTCTCAGGCGAATTACCAGGGAATACAGTCCGGCTGGTTTGCCAAAATTGTAAAAGATAAATTTAATATGGAGCTGAATATTATTGCACCCAATGTGGCGGGGGGCGGAGATACCCTTCCAGACAAGGAGCGCAGCCGGGAATCTGGGTGATCTGATTTTTACATCTGCGGACAGAGGAAGGCTTCAGGATTTGGTTACTGCCGGCCTGGTTATGGATATGACCGACTTGATCAAAGGAGAAGAAAATCTGGAAAGATACAGGGATGCCATTGAGTACAGCAATAAGGAGCTGGTGGAGGAAGAAGGAATTTACATGATTCCGTCTGAGGTAACAACACTTTCTCCGACTACACCCATGGAAGGAACGGATTGTAATTCCGGTGTATATCTGAGATGGGATTTGTATGAAGAATTGGGATGCCCCGAACTGAATACGGTGGAGGATATGCTGGACGTATTGAAGGAGATGCAGGAGTTATGTCCTGAAAGTGATTCCGGAAAGAAAACCTATGCTTTTTCATTGTTTAAGGACTGGGATGATAATGCGATGAAACAGGGAGCATGGCTGCCCAGTCTGTATGGCTATCGTTTTATGGGAGATGCCGTCTATTCGGCTGATGATTCCCTTCCTCCTCAGAGCCTGGTGGATGAAAATTCTGTATACGTACGTAATCTGAAGCTGTTTTTCACGGCAAACCAGATGGGACTGATGGATCCGGAATCCACTACCCAGAATTATGATACTCTTTACAGTAAGTACAAAGACGGCGCCGTTCTTTTTTCTCCCTGGCCGTGGCTGGGACAGGCTGCTTATAATGTGACGGAGCATGTGGAAGAGGGAAAAGGATTTATGGCAATCCCGGTTGCGGATACACAGATCTATTCCTGGGGATGTTATGCTAAAGGAAACCCTGCAAACAGCGCCATGATCGGAAGTAAAGCACAGGATCCCCAGAGGATGGCAGATTTTATTGACTGGCTGTATTCTCCGGAAGGGATAGGAAACAGTGCGGGACACAGCGTTACGCTGAGCGGGCCGGAAGGGCTTACCTGGGAAATGAAGGATGGGGCGCCGGTACTTACCGAATTCGGCAAAGAGTGTCTGGTGGACGGAGACGCGCAGATGCCTGAGGAATATGGCGGAGGAAGCTGGAAGGATGGAAAATCCCAGTTGGGAATCAAGGCTATTTCCAGCGCGGAAATTAATCCGGAAACAAACCATCCGTATGACTATACTCTGTGGGATTCTTATACAGAATTGAACAGCAATGAGTTAATCGAAGACTGGCAGAAGCATTATGGAGTCAAGACTGCCGTGGAATATTATAAGGATCACGGACAGGTGCTGGTAGCGCCCGGCTGTTCCTATTCCGAACCGGCGGAGGATTCCGAGATAGCAACAATCCGGACACAAATTAATTCCACAGTTGTGGAATATTCATGGAAGGCCGTATTTGCCAGGGATGAAGCAGAATTTGACGAATATATCCGCCAGATGCAGGAAACGGTTTATGGACTGGGATATGAAAGAATTTTGGAAATCGATATGCAGAAGGTTGCGGATCAGAAAGAAGAAAGACAGAAGGTACTTCAGTAAAGGACAGAGACTATGTATCAGATAAAAACAGATTGCCATGTACATACGATATTAAGCGGACATGCTTACAGTACTATAGAGGAATGTGCGGTATATGCTGCCGAACAGCAGCTGGAATGTATTGCGGTAACGGATCATTTCTGTCCTATAAGGGCGGAGGAATTCGGGGACAAAGCGGTTCCTTTCATTAATCTGAAAGTGCTTCCGTCCCATATTCGGGGAGTGCGCATATTACGGGGAATGGAAGCGGATATTCTGGATCTGCAGGGGCATCTGGCTAATTACAATGTGATGCATGAAGGAAAAAGCGTTTTGGAAGAGGCCCTGAAGGATATGGAACTGGTGATTGCAAGCGTTCATCGGGGACCGGGAAAAATGGAAACCGACAGGGAGGATTCTGCGGCGAATACGCAGATGTATATGAAGGTGCTGGGTAACAGCAAAGTTAATGTGCTGGGACATGTGGGAAGATCCGGCTACCGGTTTGAAATGCTTCCGGTTATCCGGGAGGCGGGAAGGCTCGGGAAGGCATTGGAAATCAATGAAGCATCTTTCAGGTTCGGTGAGCCGATAACTGCAGTCTGCCGGAAAGCAGCGCAGCTGTGCGCGCAGGAAGGGACAAGTATTATGGTTAATTCGGATGCTCATTCCGCACACGCTGTCGGGAGGTATCCGGAAACACTGCAGATGCTCGAAGAAATTCATTTCCCGGAAACACTGATTGCCAACAGGGATTTGGAAACGCTGGAAAAATTTCTGGAAAAATAAATACGGACAGGGCCGTCTCATCTTAATATGAGGCGGCTTTTTCTTTTGACAGCCTGCAGCAGGTCAGTCGGCAGGGAGCAGCGGCAGAAGCAGGTATACGCTGGTGCCGCCGTCAGGACTGCTTACAATATCCATGGAGTAAGGCGGACCATATATCAGGCGGATTCGCCGGCTGATATTACAAAGTCCAATGCTGCCGGAAGTATCGGGTTCGGCGGAAGAGTCCATCTGTTCCTTAAGGTTCTGCAGCTCTTCGCCGGTCATACCCTTGCCGTTATCTTCAATGGTGATAAGCAGATGGTTTTCTTCTTCCGTATGCAGAGTGATGGTTAAGCGGCCTCCGTTTTCCTTTTCTTCCAGACCATGCAGGATTGCATTTTCTACGATAGGCTGGAGGAGCAGCGGCAATATTTTATAGGAAGAAAGGGAAAGCTCAGGAGGCACATGGATCGTATAGTTAAAACGCTCCTCAAAGCGCAGCTTCTGGATAGCCAGATAAGAAGAAATGTAATCCAGCTCTTTATCCAGCGTAGTACTGGCAGTTCCTGTATTTTCCAACACGTAATGCATGGTTTTTCCCAGCAGTTTAATGGCGGAGGCTGTTTCTCTGTCTCCGCTTCCTATACTCATCATACGGATGGTTTCCAGGGAATTGTAAATAAAGTGAGGATTGATCTGGCTGGCCAGCAGCTTATATTCCATTTGCTGCTGCTGATTGACAAGAGTCTGTTCCTTTATTCTGGCTTCATACATCTGAAGTTCCTGCTGCTTGATGTTTCCTATCATGATTTTCAGGTTTAAAAAGGTATCGGTGAGCTCATCATCCCCCTTAAAGGTGTCGATAATATCATAATTTCCCTGGCTGGCATGTCCCATGGCGGTCTGCAGAGTGGTAACCCGCCGGCTGAAGTACCGGGTGGAATAAAGGAGGCCGAACAAAGATGCGGCCATGGCGGCGGCCAGGACCAGCAGACATATAAAACCAATTTTATATATGGAATCTTTGGCATGTAAATCAATAGTGGTAAGATAAAATTCCCCTTCTGTATGATAAGCGGGAAGGGTGGTTACGCAGCCGATCTGTTTTTCGCCCTGAAAAGGAAGAAAGCCTTCGCTGTGAAAGCCTTTTTTGGCAAAATCTATGGGTACCGGCTGAGCCTGTCCCTGATAAAAACGGCTGCTGGAAAAAAACACAGGCTGTTCTCCGATAGAAAGAGTCGTAAACAGATCATTGTTCTGGATTCGGTTTTTCAGATAATTGTTGCTTAGCTTTATAACCAGAATCGCATGATGCGTGGAAGGGGAAAGGGGGATGGAACGCAGAAAAGTCAGTTCCGGAGTACGATCATTTGTTCCCGGATAGGTGGATTCCCCATACCCTAAGGTGCTCGACTGCCAGGAAACGCTGCCGCTGACTGAAACCAGAGGAAACCATTGCTCCAGCATTTCAGGTTCTGCCTGCTGGATATACCGGCAGTTGGGAATAGCAGGATTATCGGTATAAATGAGTATGGAAGAGATGGCGGAATTATTGGCATGAGTCCTTGCCAGACGTTCATAGCTGTTACAGGCGCTGATGGCTTCCGACTCTGTTTTATAATCCGTAATAAGCAGCTGGGTTAAATTACGGTCGGAAAACAATTCCTCAGAAATGGTATAAAAATTGAGGGTGGCATCCAAAAGAACAGATTTTGCCCGAAGGTTATCCGATACCACCTGCGTTTCTGCCTGACGGTAAAGAAAATTTATAGCATAAAAAGACAGGAAACTACCGATAAAGAGCAGGGGGATGAGAATGACCGGTATCAGCATCCGATGCATACGTTTTTGAATCCGGCTATGGGAAACGTGCTTTAAAGACATATAAGGCACTCCTTTATTAACGCAGCTTTCTGCGGTATTCTGCGGGGCTTATTCCTTCTGATTTTTTGAATTTGGTATGGAAATAGTCCACATTGCTGTAGCCTACCTTTTCTGCGATTTCATATACCTTCATAGAACCCTCCTTCAGCAGCTCTTTGGAGGCTTCAATCCGTATCAAATCCAGATAAGCGGTAAAATTCATTCCCATTTTCTGAGTAAAAAGCTTTCCGAGATAGGAACTGTTGTATCCGAAAAGCGGGGCTATTCGTTCCAGCTTCAGATTATTCATGTAATTATCTTTGATGTAGCGAAGGACATTTTCCAGAGTACTTTCCCGGGAAGTGGTGCCCAGGGAGGACAATATCATTTCAGCCTGTTCGGAAATAAAGGTAATGATTTCATACAGATAATATCTGGTATGAATGAAGTCAACTACCCAGCTGTTGGGCGGAAAGGGGATGTCCAGCGTATGATAGCGGTAACATATGGCTTCTTTCACCTGCAGGTAGAGGTCGATGAAAAAAAGACGCACATCTTCAATAGGGACAGAGGACAGATAAATTTCTTCGCGAAGCCGATCCAGTGTTTCGGCGATCATGCTTCGATTCAGTGTCTGGATATAGTCAGTCAGTTTGTTTTTATATTCATCCAGAGTGGCAGAATCGGGAATAAAAAGACTGCCTGCCTGCTGCTGCAGCTGATGATAACCGAAGGTGTGCTGATCCGGATCGCAGTAAAAACGCATTTTCAGAAGATGAAGAGCTTCCTCATAGGACATGGCAATATCCTCCGGCCGGTAAACAACAGGGCCGTAGGTAATAAAAAGGCTGTCCAGAGGAGATCCTTTTTGCGGCTTTACTTCCCGTTCGAATCGCTCTACGAATTCAGAAAAACGACGGACGGCAAAATCTCCCTTCAGCAGGATGATTTCATTATGATCGATGGTTAAGGTTTCATAGGAATGGTTATCCTCATTGGTGAGACGGAGCAGATCGGAAAAGCGATAGGAAACAGCAGCGGCGTTGTGGCTGTATTTTTCATAAATAGCCGCCTGATAACAGCCGGAGAGAAGGCCAAGCTCTTTCATTTCTTCCGGAGTGATGTGCAGGTGCCCTGTCAGAAAATCGCTGAGAATACCGTTGCGGGCCTTTTCACTGTAATATTCAATGGCGGAGGAGCGTTTCTTTTTTTCTTCCAGCTCTTCACGTACCTTATTCAGGTGTGCTGTCAGCTCATCTTCATCCACGGGCTTTGTAATATAATATTTCACATCGTAGCGCATGGCTTCCTGGGCATATTTAAAATCGGAATAGCCGCTGAGAATCAGGATAGAGCCTTCATAATTACGCTCCCGGGCAAGGCGGGCCACCTCCAGGCCGCTCAGGCGGGGCATACGGATATCCAGAAGGGTGACATCCGGCTTTTTTTCCAGAATTGCAGCAAGGGCTTCCTCTCCGTTAGAGGCTTCTCCCACACAATAAAAACCCAGTTCCTCCCAGTCAATCAGCTGGCGCAGACCCTGCCTGATTTTGGTTTCATCATCCGCAATAAAATATGTATACATAATCCCCTCAATATCCCCTTTGTAATGCTTATATTATAAAATTAATTATAAAAGATGACTACATATTTGTCCAACGCAGTTTCCGGAAAGATTCGTTGCATATTTTCCTCAATTTTACAAATACTACATTTACCAACCCAAAAAAGAAATAAATGTTAAAAATGTAAAGAAGAGGCTGTCAGGCACAGACAGGACAACCTTTTAGAAGGAGGAAGCATGAAGGCAACAGGAATTGTGAGAAGAATAGATGATCTGGGGAGAATTGTCATCCCCAAGGAGATCAGGAGGACGCTGCGTATCCGGGAGAGCGATCCTCTTGAAATTTTCACCGACAGAGAAGGGGAAATCATCCTGAAAAAATATTCCCCTATCGGAGAGATGAGTACATTTGCAAAGCAGTATGCGGAAAGCCTTGCACAGGTATCGGGACAGATGACCCTGATAGCGGACAGGGATCAGTTTATTGCGGCGGCAGGCGGCTGTAAAGCACTTTTGGGAAAATCGATCAGCAAGGCTCTGGAGGAGGCGATTGAAAACAGGGATAATATTCTTGCGGGAAAGAGTGAAAGGAATTTTATCCAGGTGGCGGATGAAGGGGAACCGGAATACACGAATGAAGCTATCAGCCCTATTATCTGTGAAGGGGATGTGATTGGCGCAGCTATCCTGCTGAATAATGACCCAAAGGGAAAGATGGGAGAAGTCGAGCAGAAGCTTATTTTGTCGGCCGCGGGCTTTTTAGGAAGGCAGATGGAACAATAAGGGACTGCTCAGCCCCGCTATCCGGTTTAAATATCATTTTCCATGGAATATACAGGGACGATAGCGCGTCCTACAGTCTGAATTATCAAAGGTGTGATAAAAACAGATTGCGGATTAACCACGATAGCTTAAGAGAAAAAAGTTTGAAAAAATAAAAGTTTTTTCTGTAAAGAGAAAAAACTTTTATTTTTTATGCTTTGTGTGATATACTTTAACATGAGAGAGGTGGTTTACATGATACAAAGAAAAGAATATTTAGAAAAGTTGATTTCCTGGCGGGATAAGCAAATGATTAAAGTTGTAACCGGAGTTCGCCGCTGCGGCAAATCTACACTATTCCGTTTGTATATTGATTATTTAAAATCGACCGGCGTAACGGATGAGCAAATTATCAGTGTTAATTTAGAAGATCTCGACCACGAGGATCTTTTACAATACCGTTCACTTTATTCTTATGTGAAGGAACGCATCTGCAAGGATAAAACCACATATGTATTTTTAGATGAAGTACAGAACTGTCAGCATTTTGAAAAGGCAGTGGATAGTCTTTATATCAAACCGAATATAGATGTATATATCACCGGCTCCAATGCATACATGTTGTCTGGTGAGCTTGCTACTTTGCTGTCAGGACGATATATAACGATAGATATGCTGCCGTTATCTTTCCGTGAATACCTGGAGGCCTGTGATACACGTGAAACAAATTCAAAAGATCAGTTTAATGATTATATCCGCTTTGGATCATTTCCCTATGTGTCAATGCTAAATAGGACGGATACCATCATAACGCCGTATCTTGATGGTATTTATAACACAATTCTTGTAAAAGATGTTGCCAGGCGTGAGGGAATCACCGATATTCCATTATTGGAAAGCATTGTAAAATGTGTTGCAAGCAGTATAGGCAGTCCGATTTCAATAAAGAAAATCAGTGATACCCTTAATTCATCAGGGAGAAGTATTTCGGTTAATACGGTAGATAACTATCTCCGTGCTTTGACTGACAGCTACATCTTCTATAAGGCGGATCGTTATGACATCAAAGGGCGTCAGCATTTAAAAACGCTTGGCAAGTATTATATGGTTGATACGGGTCTAAGAAATCTTCTGCTGGCAGGTTCTGCTTCCGATACAGGGCACTTGATAGAGAATATTGTCTATTTGGAATTGCTGCGGCGTGGAAACAAGGTGAATATTGGCAAGCTGGCTGAAAAAGAAGTGGATTTTGTTGCCAGGTATTCTGAAGGCATGGCCTATTATCAAGTGTCCTCCACCGTATTGGATGAAAATACGTTAAAACGTGAGCTTGAACCGCTGCAAAGAATCCCGGATAATCATCCTAAATTTCTTTTGACATTGGATGAAATAGGCGCAGGTGCGAACCATGATGGAATACGCCAGCTTAACCTGATTGACTGGCTTTTAGGAAAATAAACGATTTTACAAAAGTAAGGAGAAGCCGGTATGCTGTTTTAGCCAGCAGCAGCGGGACAGGCATTCAGCCGATAAAAAACGAGCCTTCCATTGGTTCCGTAAATTGATAATGATGGTCAAAAAAGTATTTCATGGCGCCGTTATAGCAGGCATAGGAATCCAGCTGGCTGTAACGCAATTTTACATTTTCCGTCATCCGGGCAAAGCCTGTTTCGGACAGGCTCCGGCGTATTTCCTCAAGAAATACGGAGCCCAGGGAAACGGAATTCCCGCCGAGTACAATCAATCTGGGATGCACCAGGCAGATGAGGTTGGACAGGGCAAAGGAAAATTCCCCGGCGAGATCCCGGATGACCTGGACGGCGGCAGTATCCCCATACAGGGCGGCCCTTCCCAAGTCTTCATAACGGACAGTATCCATGGAAAGCAGGGAGGAGGCAGTACCCTTTGCCTGAAGCCGCCCTTTGAGCGTGGATTCACTGAGAACAACCTCCAGGCAGCCCCGGCTGCCGCAGGGACAGGGAGGGCCTTCATGGGAAATGCTGAAATGTCCGAATTGGGTATAAGACGCACAGGCCTGTCCGAGAAGCTTATCCTGTATGAACAGGGATGCGCCTATCCCGCGGCTGAACCGGATAAAGGCGTAATCTTTTTCCCGGATGCCGGTATATATTTTTTCCGCATAGGCACAGCAGGCCGTGTCATTGAGGACCGCCACCGCATAATCCGGAAAAAGAGAGCGCAGACAGGGGATGACTCCCGCTTCCCCCTGATCGCCCGCAAGGGAAAAGGTGGTGGAGAATACCTCTTCCTTTTCCGGATCGATCATGGCAGGAAGAACAAAGCACAGTCCCAGAAGCTGTTCGGGCCGGATTTGTTCCAGTATCTGATCCATGAGAAAGGTACGGCAGATTTGGGAGTAGGAATCGGAAGGAGCTTTGTCCAGCCGCATCTGCATGGAGGTGGTGCCGCAGATATCGATGAGAAAAGCATGGACGGAGCTTTCCTCCCAGCCGAATACCGCCACGAAATAATTCCCGGCGCAAAGCTCCAGACAGGTTGGCTTCCTGCCGGCGCCTGAACTGTCTCCCGTTCCGGAATCAAAGAGAAAGCCTCTGTCCGATAATTCATCGATCAGCGCGGAAACGGCCGTCCGGCTCAGGCCGGTCTGTCTGGCCAGGGCCGCCCGGGAAATCCCCCGATTTTTAAAAACAGAGTTATAGAGCAGCTTTAAGTTTGTATTTTTAATAAGCTGTTGATTCACTAATTTCATAAAAACCCCTGTGTATGAAGAATTGTAATATCATAGAACTAATTGAAAGTGTATCATAACAACAAGAAAAGCTCAATACGGAAAAAAGGAAAAATATAGGTTTCCAGCAACTGAAAATATAGAAGAAAAGAAAGAAAACAGAAGGATTGACAAGAGAAGCGTCCGATGGTATTGTGAATTTGTAAGATGATAGTATTAATTAAAAAAGAATAAAAAACATAAAGTGAAGGAAAGGGGATTATGTATGAAAATCGGATTAATCGGATGCGGGGGCATGGGTACGACTCATAACCTGTCTTTAAAGGCCTTATCCGGTAAAATGGATGTGGAGGTGACGGCTCTGGCGGACTGCAGGCAGGAATTCCTGGAAAGAGCGGCGAAGCAGTGGCCGGGGGCAAAGACCTATACTACGGGGATGGAGCTGTTAAGGGAGGAAGAACTGGATGCGGTTCACATCTGCCTGCCCAGCTATCTTCATGCCGAGCATGCGATTGCGGCAATGGAGAAGGGGATGGATGTCTTTCTGGAAAAGCCGGTGTGCCTTACAAGGGAGGACTGCAGCAGGCTTTTGGAGGTACAGAAGAAAACCGGAGCGAGGGTTATGGTGGGCCAGGTGGTCCGTTCCTTCGGAGAGTACCGTTATCTGAAAGATATTTACGAAAAAAAGACTTTTGGAAAGCTGAAATCCATCGTAATGCAGAGAATCAGCGGGGATACCAAGTGGGGGTATGAGGACTGGTTCCATGAGGAAAGAAAAAGCGGCAGCGTTGTGCTGGATCTGCATATCCACGATTTGGATTTCCTGCGGTATATGCTGGGAGAACCGGATTCCTTCACGGTGAAGGCGGCGGCCTTTCCCGGAGGAATGATAAACCAGATCATCACCTCCTATCAGTTCGGCAGTGTATTTGCAACTGCAGAAGGAATCTGGGACGTATGTACGGAGCTTCCCTTTGAAGGCTCTTTCCGGGCATGCTTTGAAGAAGCCACGATAATTTATCAGGGCAGGCAGACGCCGACTGTGCAGGTATATCATAAGGGCGGAGAGATTTCCGTCCCTGTGCTGCAGGAGGAAATCAGCCTTCATGATGAAACCGCCGGAATCAACATATCTGATTTAGGGCCTTATTATACGGAAATCAAGTATTTTTATGAATGCCTGGCAGAGGATCGGGAGATTACCAGAGCGCCTCTGGAGGAGGGGATTAAGTCAGTCCTTCTGGGAATTGAAGAGTGGGAAGCGGGAAAGAAATATATAAAGGAATATGGACAATAAAAGGTGATTTTCAGCTGCATGGACCGAAACAGAGGGAAGATGCACAGATGGGAGCGAATATGAGAGTAGGTATTTTAGTAAATTTACATGCGGATATGGACTTAAAAGAAAAATTCGGAGAACTGAAGGAAATGGGGGTGGAAAGCTGCCAGCTTGTCTGCTGGGACAGGAGCCTTCTGAATGAGGAAACGGCGGCTGTTGTCAGGGAGGCTGTCCGGGAAAAGGGGATAGAAATCACAGCGTTCTGGTGCGGCTGGGAAGGCCCGAAGGTATGGAATTTTTATGAAGGCCAGGAGACGCTGGGACTGGTGCCTCAGGCATTCCGTTTCCGGCGGCTTGAGATGCTGCTGGAGGGCTCGGATTTCGCCCGCCTGCTGGGAGTGGATAATCTGGTGACCCATGTGGGTTATATGCCGGAGAATCCGTATGATCCCAATTATCACAGTGTGATAGCCTGCCTGAAGGAGCTTGCACTTCGATGTAAGAATAACGGGCAGAACTTCCTTTTTGAAACCGGTCAGGAGACTCCTGTGACGTTGAAAAGAGCGATTCAGGATATTGGAACGGGGAATGTGGGAATAAATCTGGATCCGGCAAACCTTTTGATGTACGGGAAAGGCAATCCGGTGGATTCCCTGGATGTGTTTGGGGAATATGTGATGGGAATCCATGGAAAAGACGGATGCTATCCCACAAATGGCTATGAATTGGGAGAAGAGAAACCCCTGGGCCAGGGAAAGGTTAATTACCCCGCTTTTATCAGAAAGCTTAAGGAAATAGGCTATGACGGCGATATTACCATTGAAAGGGAAATCTCCGGGGAAGAGCAGAAGAAGGATATTCTGATGGCAAAGCAAATGCTGGAAGAACTGATCGCAGCGGAATAAATACGAAAAAGAGAACAGCCATCCGGCAGGGCGCCATGACGCCCGGTAACCGGATGGCTGTTTTTTATGGCTCCGAATAGGTCAGGGGCGGTACAGATAACGGATGGCATAGATACGGTTCCCGAAGGCCGACAGCGGGACAAGCTCCTCTTCTGCATGGAGGGGATCCATGCACCAGAACTGTCCGTCCTGGCATTTGACCAGAAGGACATAATGAAAATTTCCCAGTCCTTTCACACGGACACGCACAATGGGATAAATTCCTTCCGATAAAAGGGCTGTCAAATCGGTTTTCCTCATTGCGGAAATACCATTTATCCTTTCCAGGGATACATTCAGGGCGGAAGAAAGGGGATCCCATTGGATATTCCCTTCCCTGTCATAGACCTGTTTCCCGGAAAAGAAAGAATTCAGGGTACCCGGATCCATGGCGTTTATTTCCGGTATGGAGATGTCCTGCATATGAAGCTCCGCCGCAAGGCAGGCGGTCAGGCATCCGGAGGTTTCCATGGTAAAGGAGGAATCTCCCAGCAAATCTCCGGCCCAGAAAGGATCTTTTTGAGAAAAGAAAACAGGATCCGGAGACTGGGTACTTCCTTCTCCCTTTACGGAAACGCTGCCGCGAACCCGGAAGGCCGTCAGGCAGAACACTGCGGCAAGCAGCAGAATGATACACAGGAATATAATAGTACGTTTTTTCTTCATAGTGCTCCTATCTTTTTCAGACGTATATGCGGCGGATGATGTACATTACCTAAAACAGCTGAAAAACCGGAATTATCAGTTTTTATCTTACGGAATTATGATAGCAATAATCGGGTGGGTATTCAATACGCAATTTCAAATAAAAAACGATATCAGGAATCACGGAAGATACAGAATAACAATATATTCGAATACCGGAAAAATATCATATACGGACGGAGAAATTCAGCGGCTGATAATAATGGAAAAATTCAGAAATTTGAGTTATGATGAAGAGAACAGAGGCAGCACTATGGAAGCAATACATAGGCAGCCTCAGAAAAAAATGGAGGCTGCCTATGAATCTGCAGAGAATATTTATACTTATAGCGGCGGCAGTACTGACGGCTGCGTTTGGCCAGTACTATTTCCGGAAAAAGAAACTTCTATTTAAAGCGCTGGCCACATGTATGCCCGTCGCCGTGGCCCTCTTATATACATTGAGGGCGGGAGAGCAGGGGCGCTTTGTATCCCTGCTGATTCTGGCAGGCGCATTTTTCTGCATGACGGCGGATGTGCTGCTGGAACTGGTTTTCCTGGCCGGGGTAGCGGCTTTTGCGCTGGGGCATGTATGTTTTCTGACAGCCTATATTCACCTCGCCCCGGTATGTCTGATGACGATAATTCTTTTTTTGCTGCTGCTGACAGTCATGCTTTTGCTTCACGGGAAATTTCTTCCTAACTTTGGCAGCCAGGCCATATATCTGGTGGGGTATGGAGCGCTTCTGTCCTTTATGACAGCGATGGCATTTACGGTTGCGGTGCAATCGGAAGGGCCGGCGGGAAAACTGATGGCGGCAGGAGGGATCTGTTTTTATATTTCAGATAATATCCTGGGGTTCCGGATTCTGCATGAAAAAAATAACCGGCTTTCCGGAGCGATACTGCTGGCCCTGTATTATTCCGCTGTTTATCTGATTGCGGCCGGGCTGTGGTTCCTGCCGTAAGGCGGATATGAGAAAAATATCAGGAAAGATACTCCATGTAAGGATCCTCCGGGGCATCCAGAAAACATACCCCTATGATCCCCCGGCCGGTATGTGCACCGATGGCACAGCCCACTACCGACACCATAATATCGGCAGGATGCAGTCTTTCTTTTATCAAATCAGTTACAAAGCGCAGGGCTTCCCCGTCTTCGCCATGACAGACGGACACCAGCTGTTTTTCCAGCGCAGCGCCGTTTTCTTCCGCGTATTCCACCAGGCTTTTCAGAGACTTCTTATGCCCGCGGACGGTTTTTAGTACCTGCAGGCTTCCGGCTTCATCCACGATTAAAACCGGTTTCATATCCAGCGCCTCGGCGAGATTGCCTTTAAATTTGGAAAGCCTTCCGCCTTTTATGAGATAGGCGAGGGTATTCACGGTAAAGACATGGCGGATATGGCTGCGATAGTATGCGGCCGCCTCTATCAGTGTTTCCCTGGATGCGCCGTGTTCCAGCATAGTGAGCAGCTTGACGACCAGAAGGCCGAAGCCTGCGGAGGCACACCTGGAATCAATGATTGTCAGATCAAAATCAGGATATTCTTCCAGGATATTGTCCCTTGCAATATTGGCGGCGTTGAAGGTGCCTGCGATTCCTGTGGAAAAGCACAGATAAATAACGCTGTCGCCATTTTTTGCATAGGGCATAAAGGCTTCTTCAAACATGGCAGGGTTGATGTGATAGGTTCTCACATCTCTGCTTGTATCATCCAGTATTTTGTAAAATTCCCCGGTCTGAATGGTTTTCCCATCCAGATAATCCACTTCGTCAATAACGACAGGTGTGGGGATGACATGCAGCTGATATCGGCTGATCAGTTCCTCCGATAAATCAGATGCGGAGTCGGTAATTATTTTCAGCATAGATTCTCCTTGTCGGCTCCGGATTTTGGTCAGTGCACCTGGCCCATCTGATCCAGAAGCTGGATTTTGATATGATACAGCTTGGAGGAAAGGTCTACATATACCTGATGAGGGTTCACAAGACGTCTTGTTTCATCCCAGAGGGTATTCAGTTCCTTCTGACAGTACTCTCTGATTTCCATTACGCTGGGAGAAGTGTATACACATTTTCCATCCAGGAATACGGGAACCATAAGATCGCGAATGGTATAAGTACCGGCTTCCAGCAAAGTCTTTTTCCAGGGCTCCAAGGGATCAAAGAGGAGCAGAGGTTCTTCTTCGCTGAACACTTCATCAGCAAGAGCGATGAGGTCGGCCTTAATTTTACCGGTTTCCTTTTCATAGATCCGGTAGATAATCTTGTTGCCCGGGTTGGTAATTTTTTCAGAATTTTCCGAAAGCTTAATTTTGGGAACAAAGTTTCCGTCCTTATCCATAATGGCGGCCAGCTTGTATACACCGCCGAAGGAAGGCCAGTTTTTGGAAGTGATCATATGAGTGCCCACACCCCAGGAGGTAACCTTGCAGCCCTGTACCTTCAGGCTGTCGATGAGGTACTCATCCAAATCATTGGAAGCGGAAATGACCGCATCGGTAAAACCTGCCTCATCCAACATTTTTCTCGCTTTCTTGGAAAGATATGCAAGGTCGCCGCTGTCCAGACGGATTCCGTAGAAGGTGAGGGGGATTCCGGCCTCCCGCATTTCGGTGAAAACGCGGATGGCATTGGGAACGCCGGATTTTAAGGTATCATAAGTATCAACCAGCAGAATGCACGCACCCGGATACATATCCGCATATACTTTAAAGGCGGTATATTCATCCGGGAAGCTCATAATCCAGCTGTGCGCATGGGTTCCTTTCACTGGAACATCAAAAAGCTGTCCGGCCAGGACATTGCTGGTGCCGGTACAGCCGCCGATCATAGCCGCTCTTGCGCCGTAAATCCCTGCGTCAGGGCCCTGGGCACGGCGGAGTCCGAATTCCATGATTCCGTCCCCGCGGGCGGCATAGCATACCCGGGAGGTCTTGGTGGCGATCAGGCTCTGGTGGTTGATGATATTCAGAATAGCCGTCTCGATCAGCTGTGCTTCCATAATGGGAGCGATAACCTTAATCATAGGCTCTCTGGGGAACATGATGCTTCCCTCAGGGATAGCATAGATGCTGCCGGAAAATTTGAAATCCTTCAGGTATTCCAGGAAAGCATCTTCAAAGATACCGAGGCTTTTCAGATAGGCAAGCTCATCGTCATCAAAATGAAGATTTTCCACATATTCAATGACCTGCTGCAGGCCGGCACAGATGGCATAGCCGGATTCCATCGGATTGTTCCGGTAAAAAGCATCAAAAATAACCGTTTCATTGCGATCCATGTTTTTGAAGTAGCCCTGCATCATTGTCAATTCATAAAGATCGGTCATGAGGGTAAGATTCCGCGTTTTCATGGGTGCTCCTCCGCTTTCATTATAGTTCAGGCTTTACACAGCCGGACGGCGTGTAAAGCCTGGATAGAATTATTATTATAAATACCAATATAATACGCGTAATTAAGAAAGAAAGCAAGTTTTTCCTGTTTAAGAGCCTCGTGTAACGGTTCCTGTCTGTCCGAACCGCCGCCGCAGCAGTTTAAAAAGGCCTGCTTGTATGCTGGTTTACATATTTATTCTCAAATTTGGAGTAAACAATGGTCTGGCTGTGATATAGGCTGTAGTAACCAGAGAGCATATAGCTGGTAGCTGCGGCGATGAGAAAATAATAGGCATCGTCAAAGCCGAACAGTTCGAAGGAAATGAGCACGGAGGTAATGGGACAGTTGGTGACGCCGCAGAACACGGCGATCATGCCTACCGCTGCCCCCAGGGATGCAGGAAGCCCCAGAAGGGCGCCGACAGTACAGCCGAAGGTGGCGCCGATGAACAGGGAGGGTACGATTTCACCGCCCTTATAGCCGGCGGAAATTGTGATGACCGTAAATATCATTTTGAAAAGAAATGCCCATGGCAGCGCATTGCCTGCCAGCGCCTGTTCAATGATCGGCATGCCCGTGCCAAGGTAATCCTGGCTCCCGATAAGGAGGGTGAGGAGAATGAGTAGGATGCCGCCGGCGCAGATCCGTATATACAGGTTGCTAAAATATTTTTTAAAGAAAACTTCCCCCATCTGAAGCATCATGCAGAAAAGAATGCTCAGCATGGCGCAGCAGGCCGCCAATAGGACAACCTTCAGCCCGGGAACAAGGGAAAGCTCCAGATCATTCATAACATGAAAATTTTCTGTCTGCACGCCTATGTATTTGGCGACATCATTGGCAACCAGGGCCGCACAGATGCTGGGAACCAGCGCCGCATAGTACATGATCCCCACGCTGGAAACCTCCATGGCAAAAAAAGCGGCAGCCATGGGCGTGCCGAACAGAGCGGAAAAAGCGGCGGCCATACCGCTCATGAGAATGATTTTCTTATCTGTTTCATTAAAATGGAATATATCCCCCAGCTTTTTCCCCATGCTGCCGCCGATCTGCAGTGCCGCACCCTCACGGCCCACGGAGCCGCCGCAGAAAATGGTGATAATCGTGGAACAGAAAATAAGAAAAGCCATGCGGAACGGGATGATAATTTCACTGTGGATGCTTTCGATTACGGAATCGGTTCCGCCGTTATTTTCATAATGGAATGCTTTATATAAAAATACAATCAGCAGTCCGCCCAGCGGCAGTGTGAGAAACATGTAGTGATGCTGTGTGCGGAAAGCGGTTGCGTGGTTAAGGCACCAGGAAAAGAGAGAGGCAAACAGCCCCACGGCCGCTCCTGTCAGTCCGCTGAAAAAAAGCCATCGCAGATATTGCCCCATATTTCGGTATATTTTTGTTACATATGCTTTTATCCAGCCCATGAACAGCCTCCTTTCAGGATTGTATACAAACAGAATATAACACAATTCGACAGGCATTGAAAATAATTTTTCAATAATTGAAGCAATTCCCATGGATTCTTTCCCACAATCCCTTGACAATGCGGCTTTCCGGGCTATATAATACCGACATGAACACAGGAAAAAGCCATGAGGAAGACAGTAGTCATGTTGGAAAGGTGCAGCGAGCCGGTGCAGGTGGGAGACCGGTACGAGTAAAACATGAGGAAGATCACTTCTTAGCTGCGGGCTGAAAGGGAACAAGTAGGCAACGCCGGATTTCCTCCGTTACGGGAAACCATATATTCTTATAAAGACGGCCCGCTTTTTGGGGTTCCTGTTTTTATGAGCCGTATGCTGTAACAGGTGGTATAACGAGTCTTGAACCTCGTCCTTTTACAAGGGCGGGGTTTTTTGTTCCTATGGAAAGGTTTTAGGCTGAATGCCGGAGAAAGAAAGGAAGAAGGAAATGTCACTTTACACTAAGGTAAACACAGATCTGAACTTTGTGGAACGGGAACACGAAGTGGAAAAATTCTGGGAAGACCGGAAAATCTTTGAAAAGAGTATGAAAATCAGGGAGGGCTCCCCTACCTATACGTTTTATGATGGGCCGCCGACCGCAAACGGCAAGCCCCATATCGGTCATGTGGAAACCCGGGCTATCAAGGATATGATTCCCCGTTACCGTACCATGAAGGGATATATGGTTCCCAGGAAGGCCGGATGGGACACCCATGGGCTTCCGGTGGAGCTGGAGGTGGAGAAGCTTCTGGGCCTGGACGGCAAGGAGCAGATTGAAGAGTATGGAATCGCCCCTTTCATCGAGAAATGTAAGGAAAGCGTATGGAAATATAAGGGCATGTGGGAAGATTTCTCCAGAAAGGTTGGTTTCTGGGCGGATATGGATGACCCCTACGTAACCTATCATGATGAGTATATTGAGTCCGAATGGTGGGCGCTGAAGAAAATCTGGGATAAAGGCCTGCTTTACAAGGGCTTCAAGATTGTTCCCTATTGCCCCCGCTGCGGAACCCCTCTGTCTTCCCATGAGGTGGCCCAGGGCTACAAGGATGTGAAGGAACGCTCCGCTATCGCCCGCTTCAAGGTAAAGGGCGAGGATGCTTATATCCTGGCTTGGACAACCACACCCTGGACACTGCCTTCCAACGTGGCTCTTTGTGTGAACCCCAAAGAAACCTATGTTAAGGCAAAGGCCGCCGACGGATTTACCTACTATATGGCTCAGGCGCTGCTGGATACGGTTCTGGGTGATTTGAACAAGGAAAATCCTGAAGTTCCGGCTTATGAAGTGCTGGAAACCTATGTGGGTAAGGATTTGGAATATAAGGAATACGAACCGCTGTTTGACTGTGCGGTGGAAACCTGTGAAAAACAGCATAAAAAAGCTTTTTATGTGACCTGTGACAATTACGTTACTCTGACAGACGGTACCGGTGTGGTTCATATCGCTCCGGCCTTCGGTGAAGATGATGCCAATGTGGGACGCAATTACGATCTGCCCTTTGTCCAGCTGGTGGATACCAAGGGGGAAATGACGAAGGAAACTCCCTGGGCGGGAAACTTCTGTAAGGATGCGGATCCTGTTATCCTGAAAGAACTGGCGGCAGCAGACCTGCTGTTTTCCGCGCCTAAATTTGAACACAGCTATCCCTTCTGCTGGAGATGCGATACACCGCTGATCTACTATGCAAGGGAATCCTGGTTTATCAAAATGACGGCGGTAAAAGAGCATCTGATCGCCAACAATAATACCATCAACTGGATACCGGAATCCATCGGTAAGGGCCGTTTCGGAGACTGGCTGGAAAATATCCAGGATTGGGGCCTGTCCAGAAACAGGTATTGGGGAACTCCCCTGAATATCTGGCAGTGTGACTGCGGGGAAATGCTTTCCGTAGGAAGCCGTGAAGAACTGGAAAAATTAAGCGGCAATCCGGAAGCGAAGACGGTGGAGCTGCATCGTCCGTATATCGATGCCATCACCATCCCCTGCCCGAAATGCGGTAAGCCCATGAAGCGTGTGCCGGAAGTGATTGACTGCTGGTTTGATTCCGGAGCCATGCCTTTCGCACAGCATCATTATCCTTTTGAAAATAAGGAAACCTTTGAGCAGCAGTTCCCTGCCCAGTTTATTTCAGAGGCTGTGGATCAGACCCGCGGATGGTTTTATTCCCTCCTGGCGGAATCCACTCTGCTCTTTGACCAGACTTCCTTTGAAAATGTAATTGTCCTGGGGCTCGTTCAGGATGAGAACGGCCAGAAGATGAGCAAGTCCAAGGGAAATGCAATCGATCCCTTCGACGCTTTAAATGAATACGGTGCGGACGCTATCCGCTGGTATTTCTATTCCAGCAGCGCTCCCTGGCTGCCCAGCCGTTTCCACGGCAAGGCGGTAATTGAGGGACAGCGCAAATTCATGGGAACCCTTTGGAATACCTATGCGTTCTTCGTGCTGTATGCCAATATTGATAATTTTGACGCCACAAAATATAAGCTGGAAGCCGACAAGCTGTCCGTGCTGGATAAATGGCTGTTAAGCCGTCTGAATACCCTTATCACGGAAGTGGATACCCGTCTGGACGCTTATCAGATTCCGGAAGCGGCAAGAGCCCTTCAGGACTTTGTGGATGACTGCAGCAACTGGTATGTAAGAAGAAGCCGCGAGCGTTTCTGGGCCAAGGGAATGGAGCAGGATAAGATCAATGCTTATATGACTCTGTATACCGCACTGGTAACCGTGAGCAAGCTGGCAGCTCCCATGATTCCCTTTATGACGGAAGAAATCTACCTGAACCTGGTGAGAAGCCTGGATAAAAATGCGCCGGAAAGCGTACATCTGTGCGATTTCCCCAAAGCGGATCCCGCCTTTGTGGATAAAGAACTGGAAGAAGCGATGGAAGAGGTGCTGGATATCGTCGTTATGGGCCGTGCCTGCAGAAATACGGCAAATATAAAGAACCGCCAGCCTATCGGCACCATGTTTGTAAAGGCCGGAAACACCCTGAGCGATTTCTATAAGGAAATCGTAGAGGATGAGCTGAATGTGAAGAAAGTGGTATTCACTGACGATGTAAGAGACTTCACCACCTATACCTTCAAGCCTCAGCTTCGTACGGTTGGGCCGAAATACGGCAAACAGCTGGGCGGAATCCAGAAGACTCTGGCCGCTCTGGACGGAAATGCCGCTATGGATGAATTGAATGCTTCAGGAAGCCTAACCTTTGACGTAAACGGCGTGGAAGTAAGCCTGACCAAGGAAGACCTTCTTATCGAAATGACACAGAAGGAAGGCTATGTATCCGAGGCCGACAATAATATGACGGTAGTTCTGGATACCAACCTGTCCGACGAGCTCATTGAGGAAGGCTTTGTATTTGAAATCATCAGCAAAATCCAGACAATGCGTAAGGAAGCTGGTTTTGAGGTAATGGATCACATCCGGGTATCTCTGTGCGGAAATGAGACCGTAGCGGGGATCGCTTCCTCCAACCAGGAGTTTATTGCAGGCAAGGTGCTTGCGGATTCCATTACGGCAGGAGATATGCTGGCTGTAAGCAAGGAATGGAACGTTAACGGTGAAAATGTGACCATCGCTATCGAAAAAGTGAACTGATCAGTGTTTTTCTGACAGAGAGCCGCCGCTTTGGTGTGAAGTGGCGGCTTTTTTTACTGAATTTATAACTTATTGTTACAAAATTACTGTTTCCATATTTGGTAAAGTGTTGTAAACTGTACGTGTCAGACTTACAGCAGGCATAATATAGTATAGGAAAGAACGGTTCCTGCATCGCTGTATGAACCGTAAAATGAACGATAATTGTGAGGAACGAGGAGAAAGTAAATGCTTAAGAAACCGGTTATTCAGAAATTTGACAAAGATTTATTCAAGAACAGTGTGGTGTATAATGTAAAGACCCTTTACAGGAAAACCCTGGAGGAGGCTACGCAGCAGCAGATTTTCCAGGCGGTTTCCTATGCCATCAAGGATATCATCGTAGATAATTGGATGAATACCCAGAAGGAGTATCAGAAGGAGGATCCGAAAACTGTATATTATCTTTCCATGGAATTTCTGATGGGCCGTGCATTGGGAAATAACCTGATTAATCTGCAGGCTTATGAGGATGTGGAGGAAGCTCTTGAAGAGCTGGGAATCGATATCAATACAGTGGAAGATCAGGAACCGGATCCGGCGCTGGGCAACGGCGGACTGGGACGTCTGGCGGCCTGTTTCCTGGATTCCCTGGCAACCCTGGGCTATGCGGCTTATGGATGCGGGATCAGATACCGCTACGGAATGTTCAAACAGGAAATCAGGGACGGCTATCAGATTGAGGTGCCGGACAACTGGCTGGCCGACGGCAATCCTTTTGAACTCCGCCGTCCGGAATATGCCAAGGAGGTCAAGTTCGGCGGATATGTTAATGTTTTTGTGGATGAAAACGGACGCAACTGCTTTAAGCAGGAGGGCTATCAGTCTGTAAAGGCTGTTCCCTATGATATGCCTATCGTAGGCTATGGAAACGGTATTGTGAATACCCTGCGCATCTGGGATGCGGAGCCTGTGGAATGCTTCCAGCTGGAATCCTTTGATAAAGGGGATTACCAGAAGGCCGTAGAACAGGAAAACCTGGCAAGGAATATCGTCGAGGTGCTTTATCCCAACGATAACCATTATGCAGGCAAGGAGCTTCGTCTGAAGCAGCAGTATTTCTTCATTTCTGCCTCCGTACAGGAAGCGGTGGAAAAATATATGAGAAAGCATGACGATATCCGCAAATTCCACGAGAAGGTGACGTTCCAGCTCAATGATACCCATCCTACGGTAGCCATTGCGGAACTCATGCGTATCCTTATGGATGATTATTATCTCACCTGGGATGAAGCCTGGGCTGTGACCACCAAAACCTGTGCGTATACCAACCATACTATTATGGCGGAAGCCCTGGAAAAATGGCCGATTGAACTTTTCTCCAGACTTCTTCCCCGTATTTACCAGATAGTTGAGGAAATCAACCGCCGTTTTGTGGCTCAGGTTTCCCAGATGTATCCTGGCAACCAGAACAAGATTGCCAAAATGGCTATCATTTATGACGGACAGGTGAAAATGGCGCATCTTGCCATTGTTTCCGGCTATTCAGTCAACGGCGTTGCAAGGCTTCATACGGAAATCCTGGAGAAACAGGAGCTGAAGGATTTCTATGAAATGATGCCCGATAAATTCAATAATAAAACAAACGGTATTACCCAGAGAAGGTTCCTCCTTCATGGAAACCCTCTTCTGGCTCAGTGGGTTACGGCTCATGTGGGCAGTGACTGGATTACCGATTTATCCAAAATCAGCGGCCTTAAGATCTATGCCGAGGATAAAAAAGCGCAGCAGGAGTTCATGAATATCAAGTATCAGAATAAAGTGCGCCTTGCCAATTACATTCTGGAGCATAACGGTGTGGAAGTGGATCCCCGTTCTATTTTTGACGTACAGGTGAAGCGTCTTCATGAGTATAAGCGCCAGCTGCTGAACATCCTCCACATTATGTATCTGTATAATGGACTGAAAGAAAATCCGGATAAAGAATTTTATCCCAGAACCTTTATATTCGGCGCTAAAGCGGCTGCCGGCTACAGGAATGCCAAGCTGACCATCAAACTGATCAATGCGGTGGCGGATGTGGTGAATAATGACCCTTCCATCGGCGGCAAAATCAAGGTGGTATTTATTGAAGATTATAAGGTTTCCAATGCGGAATGGATTTTCGCGGCGGCGGATGTGTCCGAACAGATTTCCACAGCCAGCAAGGAAGCCTCCGGAACCGGAAACATGAAATTCATGCTCAACGGAGCCCTTACCCTGGGAACCATGGACGGGGCCAATGTGGAAATCGTGGAAGAAGTGGGAATGGATAACGCCTTTATTTTCGGGTTAAGCTCGGATGAGGTAATCCGGTTTGAGAACTTCGGCGGTTATAATCCCATGGATATCTTCAATAACGATCCGGATATCCGCAAAGTACTTATGCAGCTGATCAACGGAACCTTTGCTCCTTATGATACGGAACTGTTCCGCCCGCTGTACAACTCCCTGCTGAATACACAGAGTACCTCCAAAGCGGATATGTATTTTATCCTGAAGGATTTCAAGCCTTATGCGGAAGCGCAGCGCAAGGTGGAGGCCGCTTACATCGACGAGGCAGGCTGGGCAAAGAGCGCTATCCTGAATGTGGCATGCTCCGGGAAGTTCAGCTCTGACAGGACTATTCAGGAGTATGTGAATGATATCTGGCATCTGGATAAGGTGGTTCTGCCGAAGAGGGCGGAGAATCCTAAGGTGATTGGGAAATAAAGAGGACTTGTATGTTTATCAGGTACAAAAACTTAACCATTCGCAATGCGGTATCCGCCGATGCCGAACAACTCTGTGCATGGTGGAATGACGGAAAGGTTATGGCTCATGCGGGTTTTCCGAATGGTGTGGGATGTACACCGGAAGAAATACGTGAGAGCCTTGCTTCCGACAGGGATGAAAGCCACCGTCGGCATATCATAGAACTTGACGGTACCCCTATTGGCGAAATGAATTATCGCAATAAGGAAGGCGCAGCAGAACTCGGTATCAAAATCTGTGACTTTACCAGGCAGGAAAAGGGGTATGGTACAGAATTGCTTACTGTTTTTATTGATGCGCTGTTCCGTTATTATGGATATGAGAAAATGATTTTGGACACGAACCTGAAAAACGAGCGGGCGCAGCATGTTTATGAAAAAAAGCTGGGGTTCAGACGTGTGGGAATAGAAACAGATGCATGGCAGGATCGGCTGGGAGAATGGAACTCAATTGTAAATTATGAGATGGGTAAAGCAGACTGGCTGGCTTCGCGGAGGGAATTGCCGGACTATATCTGTATCATTCCTGAATCCGTGAGTGAATAAGGAAAAGTGTGCGGTGCCTTGTAAAAGAAGTAAAAGAAGAAAATAAATTGCTATACTTTGCAAAAACTTAGTGGAACCGCTGTAAGCCTGATTTTCAAGGCTTACAGCGGTTTTTTGTTTCCTTAACTGTCAAAGGCTGAAATATTGATCTATAATCATGGGTAATTTTCCAAATTACGATGAACTTACGGACAAATAATTTTATTATATAAGTGTTGACAAATTATCAATTATAAAGTATCTTAATTATAATCTTATTACTAAATTTAGTGTATTTACACTATCTGGCAGTTTCTGCACAAATTCACGATCCTAATAATTATATAAGTTATAAAAGTATGCATCGAAGCGGTGTTGTTCATTTCGGTATTTGAATAATAGTATGGATAATAAAAAGTCCCTGTTCTGTATCACACTACAGAACAAGGACTCACTCACAAAAAAATTATATCCACTAGACATCTATAACATAGCACAATATAGTATATATGTCAATTCGATTTTTATTTATTTTAAGTATTTTTTGCCGCTTTGTATTATAAAAAATAGTAAGGAGAGGTTTCGTATGCTTATTGATCAATTTAAAGAAATAAAAGATTTCGCGTTCCTTCCTGAACGTGCTTTGGTATCTTTTCGTATTTTAAGTGGAAATACGAAGTCAACACAATATGAACTTCTGCAAATAATTAATAGTTTATATAAAAAAGCAGCTTCTGAAATAGAACAGGCCCAAATTATTTATAAAAATGGGAATGTTGTTGTCAGCGATTTAAAATCCGCTGATCATATTTATATGACAGTGGATGTTCTTTCAAAAGAAGATGGAAGTGCTGTCGTTTTAATTTTTGTCCCTAACAAGAATGAAAACAGACAGCCTTGGGAGATGCAGGGAGCAATTTCTGCAAATGAGTTTCATAGTGACATTTTTGTGGAAGTTGGAAATAAACCACGGGAAATGCTTTTTAATTATGCCCAATGGAATAATTATTTAGCTGATCTGAAACAATTGAAAGATGAATTGGCTTTATACGAAAATTGGTCTTTTAAGGAAAATCCAAGTGATGACGATTTTCCAATCCTTAAAAGTTATATTAACTATACATTCGCAAAAGCCTGGCAGGATAAACTGATATTGTTAAGTATTGATGGACGTTATTCCGTTTTCAATACAGGGCTGGTTAATAGAAATTATCAATACATATATATATTGTTCGAAAAAAATATAGGATTGAAACCTTGGAAATTTGTTATGTTTTGTATACCTGGGGTTAAGCATGGAGGACGATTGCTGGCAGATAACTTTAACAGATTACCCAAACCGGTCCGTTATTTTTCCAAGATTTCCGATATAAGTTATATTATATCGGAAGAGAAAACACCAGACGAACAAGTTCCGGATTTGCAGCCTGACCATTATTTTATAGATCATCCGGATAGGCTGCCACACTGTTTTTTGGTGGATGGATGCAGAAAATCTTCTAAACTTACAGAGTTGTTAAATATAGATATAAACAATTTTACAGAAAAAGAAAAGAAAGAATACTGGCATAAAATTGGTGATGAAATCACGTCAGACCCGGATGTCTATGATGACTTGGAATCAGCTTTCCGTAGTGCTGTAAGAAAAACAGTGATGCGTGTAAGCTGGAATTATAGAACTGCAATACCTGTATATTTTCCTTCCTACAATAAAATGTCTATATTATTACCTCTTGCATTTAATACGAAAAAAATAGCAGAGGTTGCATTGGTAGTAGAGTATAACAGTACCTCAAAAAAATATACGGCACCTACAATTTTAACATTGCCGGTTGCATATTCTAATGCAAGACTTGTATGTAAACCGGAAAGTGACTGGTTAAATCAACGAATCTTTGAGGCGGCAGAATTAGAGGGGTTAGATATTAATGAAAATGATAATTCTTAGTCATAGTGCAATTAGAAATAAGTACAGGAATCGATTGACGGTAAAATACGGCAGATGATAAGCTGTTTATAAGCGGCGGCGGACAGGCTCCGCAGCCGGAGGGGAAGGAAAGAGCTTTATCGGGGGAAAGGAGTTATATGATTAAAGTACTGGTAGCGGACGATGAGAGGTGGATCCGTAAAGGGATTGTCCGGATGATTGACCGGGAGAGGAATCCTATCGGGGAGATATGGGAAGCGGAAAATGTGACGCAGGCGCTGGAAATTTTCCGGCGGGAGATGCCGGAAATTATCCTTTCCGACGTGATGTTTCCCCAGGAGAACGGCTGCGATCTGGGTGAACGGATTTTTGAGATGAATCCTAATGCAAAGATCGTGATGATATCCGCCTATGATGATTTTGATAATGCCAGAAGGGCGCTCCGGTTCCGTGCGGTGGATTACCTTCTGAAGCCGGTGAGCAGGGAGCAGCTGAACCTGATTCTGGATCAGTGTGTGCAGCAGATAGAAACGGAAAGGCAGCAGGCGGAGGGGGAAAAAGCGGGAGCAGATGTGCTGGAAGAACGTCTTGCAGTGTTGGCTGAGGATAATTCTTCTTCCCGTATCGTGGAAAAGCTGATGCGGGATATCCGGGAGGACTGCGCCAGACATTATACGCTCAGCCAGTTGGCGGAGGAATGCCATGTGACGGAGTCCTATTTTTCCAGCCTGTTCAAAAAGGTGTCCGGAAAATCCCTCATGAGCTATCTGGCTCAGGTGAGGGTGGAAAAAGCGCAGGAGCTGATCGCATCCACCGAATATAAGCTGGTGCAGATAGCCGAAGCGGTAGGGTATGATGATTACCAGTATTTTACCAAGGTGTTTAAGAAAATCAGCGGGGTGACGCCGGGAGAATATAAAGCCGGGATTGCCAGAGAGATAGAGGATGAGGATGGAACGGATACTTGAAAAGCTGGGGATGCGCACCAGGCTGATACTTTCATTCGGCCTTGTCCTGCTGGTGGCGATGCTGGGGACGACGCTGTCCATTAACTATTATAACCACAATTTTATCAGCGGGCTTCTGGAGCAGAACAATTCCCAGCAGATGAAGGAAATCAACTATGAGCTGAACGGCCTTTATGATAAGGTGAATCAGATTTTCATAACCTTCAATAATGAACAGCTGTATGAAATGTTCCGTTACCAGCCCCATCTGAGTGATTTTGAGCAGATGAAGCAGCGGCTGGATTATGAGCATGAGGTGAAGGAAACCATTAACGGCAATAATATGCAGTCTGTGGTCACCGGGGTCATTTTTTATATAAACGAAGATAAAAATGCCTATGTGGGAAGCGGGCCCATACAGAAGAATTTTTCTTTTCAGGAGGCGGACTGGTATCGGAAATTCCGACAAAGCGGCAGTCTGAAGCTGATGTACGGGCCGCTTACGGAGGATTTCAGGCCGGAAAATATAACAAAAAATGAGGCTATTTATTATATGAGGGCCTGGAATGTGCCTTCTTCCAGCGGTTTCAGGCAGGAGGAAAAGCCGTTTATCCTGTTCAGCATAAATATGGATTATATCCGGGATATTTTCGGGGAATATGCGCAGAACTCCAGGGGATATCTTATTTCCGATAAGGAGGAAAATGTGCTGGCAGGCATTAACCTGACGCAGGCCCAGGAGGAGGAGGTTGCCTTCCTCATCGAAAACCACAGGGAGGATTTGGGGAGGACAGGCACCTTCCTGAACCGGGAGTGGTTTGTGGACGGCGTAACTAACGATCAGTTCGGATGGCATATTTATTCGGTGGAATCCACCCAGGATACCTTCCGGGATATGAACCGGATTATCCGGAATATTAATCTTATCATTCTGGGAACCGGTATAGCGGCCATGGCTCTGACCGTTGTTTTCAGCAGCCGGATCATGATGCCCATCACACTGCTGAATAAGCTTATCAGTACAATAGAGGAAGAAAACGACACCTTTATCCAGGTAAAAAGCAATGACGAGCTGGGGCAGATAGGGAATCGTTTCAATCAGATGAAGAGAAAGCTTCAGGAAATGAGCGCTAATATGTATCTGAGCAGGGTACAGGAAAAGGAGGCCCAGCTTTCTGCCCTGCAGTCCCAGATAAACCCTCATTTCCTGTATAATACCCTGGATAATATATACTGTATCGCCCAGATCGAAGAGGTGGATTCCATTGTCCTGCTGACGGAGAACCTGTCAAATATGATGCGGTACAGCTGTGATATGAAAAACCACAGGGTGCCGCTGGCAAAGGAAATCGAGCATGTTAAGGCTTATGTAAGTATAATAAATATGCGTTTCGATGACAGCATCACCCTGGAATGCTGCGTGGAGGCGCCGCTTCTGCAGGTGAGCATTCTGAAGCTGACACTGCAGCCTCTTGTGGAAAACGCATGGAGCCACGGGATTCTGCCCAAAGACGGGCACCGGGGGATCATCCGAATCGATGCCGAAGTCCGGGAGGAGGCGCTTATCGTGACCGTTACGGACGACGGAGTGGGAATTACGCCGGAGAAGAGCAGGGAGCTGAATGCGCAGCTGTCCGAAGTCAATTATGAAGCTGCGGATTCGGAGAAGGGATCCGGAGTGGCCCTGAAAAACGTGAACAACCGCATTAAGCTATCGGACGGCCCGGAATACGGTCTGACACTCTTTCCTGCGGAAGGAGGCGGCTGCCGGGTGGTGATGAAAGTAAAACGGAAACAGAATGAGTGACGGTTTATCCGGGAATAAGTCTTTTTTTACGGAAAAAACGGACGTCCTGCGGCGCGGGATGTCCGTTGCTGCGTATGAGACAAAATTACCGGTGTAGTGCAAAATATATAAAGAAGTTAAAAATATTACACGTAAAACATAAAAATAACCCACTGATTTATAAAGAAAATCTCTATAGAATAGATATATCAGATAAAACAAACGATAAAAAATGACATTGGCTGAATATGTTATACATCTGTTGCTATAGGGAGGGATGAACGATGAAAAAAGGAAATACCGGCGGACTGCAGAGGGATAACGCGGCGGCGATGAAAAAGAAGTCTCTGTTCAGGATGGTGAAGCCGTATCTTTTCCTTCTGCCTATTTATCTTCTGATGGTTACCTTCAAGTATATTCCTTTTGGAATGGCGATCATAAAGTCCTTTTTTAACTGGAACGGGGCCAACGTCAATCTTTTTGTGGGGCTGGATAATTACATAGCGGCATTCCGGGATATCACTTTTACCAAATCCCTGGTGAACAGCCTCTGGATCGCAGGAGCGGATATCCTCATTGTCCTGACCTTCCCGCTGCTGGCGGCAGAGCTGCTGTATGCGGTGAAATCCACGAAAAAGCAGTATGTGGTCAGGACGGCTTTTACTTTTCCCATGGTCGTTCCCAGTGTGGTAATCATCCTGCTGTGGAAGTGGATCCTGGCAGGGGATACGGGAGTGCTGAACAATATACTCACCTCCATCGGGATTGGAAATCTGGCAAAACCCTGGCTGGGGGACAGCAGGACGGCGCTCGGTTCCATCATTGCAATCGGTTTTCCCTGGCTGGGAAGCGCTTCTCTGGGCGGCCTTCAGTTTTTGCTTTACTTCGGGGCGCTGCAGAACATATCCAAAGATATGTTTGAGGCGGCGGAAATTGACGGGGCTAATATCTTCCAGCGGTTTATCAAAATCGACCTCCCCATGCTGGCAAGCCAGATGAAGCTGACGGTGACACTTGCCATCATCAATGCGGTCCAGGTTTTTGATACGGTTTATATCCTGACAAAGGGAGGCCCGGGAACGGCTACCATCACACCGTCGGTGGTGCTTTACGAGCAGGGCTTTACCTACCGGAAAATGGGATACGCCTCCGCAATCGGCGTTATCATGTTCGCAATTATTATGGTACTAACGGTAATTAACCAGAAGCTTATGAAAAATACGGAAAGCATGGATTAGGGGAGGTGCACGGAAATGAGAAAAGCAGTCAGTATTTTCAGCCGTATCTTGTTGGGCATCCTTTTATTGCTCACACTGGCCCCCTTTTATCTGTTGGTTATTAATTCTTTTAAAGGGCAGACCGAAATAATTAAAACACCCTTTCAGCTGGCCGTGAACTGGCAGTTTATGAATTATGCCAAGGCGCTGCCCCAGGTGGTCCGGCCCATGCTGAATTCCCTGCTGGTAACCTTTGCGGTTATTTTGATAACGGTGGTGGTTTCCATGCTGGCCAGCTACGCCTTTGTCCGTTATGAGAGTTTTTTCGGAAAAGAGCTTCTCTATTATGGAATCATCGCTCTGCTTATGATACCGGGCTTCGTCATGCTGATACCGCAGTTTGTACAGATAACGAATCTGGGGCTGTTCAATTCCTACTGGGGGCTGATTCTGCCGCCCGCCGCTTATCAGGTGGCGATGGGGACGTTCCTGACGCGTAGCTCCATGGAGGCTATTTCCAAAAGCCTGTTTGAAGCGGCGGAAATCGAAGGGGCCGGGGATATGGACATTCTGCTGAAGGTGGTTCTTCCCCTGTCCAAACCGATACTGTCCACCGTGACCATTATGACTGGGCTGAATGCATGGAACAATTATATCTGGCCTCTGGTCGCCAGCTCCGGCGAAGCGACACAGCAGATTGCGGTGGCGCTGACCAAGCTGATTGTATCGGTATCGGACGGAAACGGGGTGCTGTTTGCAGGTTATATTATCGCATCTCTTCCTCTGGTGATCCTGTTCTGTTTTGCCAGCAAATATTTTGTGGCAGGAATTACGCAGGGAGCGGTTAAGGGATAAGGGAAGGAATAAGAAGTTGAGTTTCATGCCGCTGCTGCGGCAGCGGAAAGAGCAGCAATAGGAAAAGGAAACAATAGGAAAAAGCAGTATTTTTATTCTAAGGAGGAAAAAACATGAAAAAGAGAATGAAAGCATTGGCGGCAATCGCACTGTCTGTTTGTATGCTTGCAGGCTGCGGCAGTTCACAGAAGCCGGCGGCACCGGCGGAATCTTCAGCGGGCGGCGGGGAATCACAGTCTCCTGCAGCGGCGGAAACGGGCGGGGAAGAGGCCTCTGCCGGCGATACGGACTTTTCCGGGGTGACGCTTGTATTCGCCCAGGATTTATCAACGGATGAAACGGCGAACGCCTTATCCGAAGAAATCATTAAGGAATGGGAAACAAAGACCGGCGCGACTGTGAAGTTCGAAAAGCAGCCTACCGATTACCGGGTATGGCTGACCACACAGTTTACCGCCAACCAGGGCCCTGACGTGTACACCGGAATTATTTATGATATCACTGCGGATTATGAAGCGGGCTATCTGCATAATTTCAAGGATTTATATGATCAGGAAAGCCCCTATGATACAGGCAAGGCATGGAAGGAAACTCTTCCGGATTCCATTCTGGAGAGAATGTATCTGACGGACAATGATGTGCCGGGCTATCCGTCATCCACCAGCGTTGTAAGGATCTTCTACAACCAGTCCTTATTTGATGCGGCAGGGGTGCAGGTGCCTGAAACCTGGGATCAGTTTATGGATGTCTGTCAGAAGCTGAAAAGCGCAGGAACGACTCCTTTTGCGTTCCCCAATGCATCCAAGGACGATCTTTCCTGGCTGTGGTTCAACAATTCCGTATGCAGCCAGCTGAATAATGATTTGGTGGAAAAAACAGATGTATCCGGAAACGGGTTTATCGAGCTGAATGAAATGGTGAAGGCTTTTGACGAAGGGACACTGGATTTCACCTCGGATTCCATCAAGGATTCTTTTGACCTGATGAAAGATTTTTCCCAGTACTGGACCTCCGATTACAACGGACTGGATCAGAAGACGGCAATTGATATGTTTATCCGCGGCGAGGTTGCCATGGTACAGGCCATGTCCACCAACCTGACAGCCATTTCTGCAAATGTGGGGGACAGCTTTGAATACGGCGTTATGGCAATTCCCGTTATTACAACGGATACCAATAAAAACGCCATGGGAAAATCCGTTATTCTCGGCGGTCAGCCCGATATCATTTTTGCCGTAAATAAAGCATGTGAATCCGACCCCAAAAAGCTGGCGGCGGCCATTGATTTTGCACAGTTTATGTCCTCTCCCGATGTACAGAGAAGATTTGCCGAAGGCATCAACCGGATTCCCCTTTCCACAAGCACACAGCTGCCCGACAGGCTTTCCGGCTTTATTATCACAGAGGAACCGCTCCGCCTTGCTTATTACACAGGAGTAAACAGCGAGCTTCGTGACTTCTTCTGCCGCGGCGGCCAGATGTATCTGGAAGGAACCTATGATACCGATGCATTTGCACAATATGTGCAGGATTCCTTCAAAACGGTATTCGATACCATCAAAGCGGAAAAAGAGTGGAGCGCCGATAATAACTACGGGCTGGATACGCAGTAACAGGAGTTAAGCTTAAATAAAGACTACATATACCGGAAGGTATGGTGAATGACAGTGGGCTGGCCTCGGGCCGGTCCACTTTTGGGAGGAATGATCATGACTAAACCGAATCTGATCTATATACTTGCGGATGATATGGGCTACGGGGATATCTCCGCGCTGAATGAAAACTGCGGATTCCGAACGCCGAATCTGGATGAAATGGCGGAAAACGGGATCTGCTTCACCGATGCCCATGCTACCGCTGCGGTATGTACGCCGTCCCGTTACGGCATACTGACCGGTCGTTATAACTGGAGATCACGGCTGAAGTCCTCTGTGATGGGAGGCTATTCCGAACCCCTGATTGAACGGGGGAGAAAAACGCTGGCGGATATGCTGAAGGATAACGGCTACCGGACGGCTATGGTCGGGAAATGGCATTTGGGGATGAGCTTCGCAAAAGAGGAAGGGTTTGTGGAAAAACCGGACTTCGATGCTTGCGATCATGTGGATTACGCAGGCAAAATAGAAGATTCCCCTGTTTCCCATGGATTCGAATACTTTTACGGGATCAGCGCTTCCCTGGATATGCCGCCCTATATCTATATAGAAAATGATCATTTTACGGCGCTGCCGGATCATGTGACAAAGGGCACGGGAAAGGGATTTTTCCGGGAAGGTCCTACGGCTCCGGGCTTTGAACAGGAAAAGGTCCTGGATGAGCTGACGGATAAGGTCCTGGAAAAAATAGAGGAATACCGGGAGGAACCGTTCTTTCTTTATTTTCCCATGCCTGCTCCCCATACCCCCATCCTTCCGGCACAGCAGTTCCGGGGAAAATCCGGTACGAATGAATATGGGGATTTTGTCCTGCACTGTGATGATGTGGCGGGAAGGATCAACCGGAAACTGAAGGAACTGGGACTTTTTGAAAATACCATCCTGATCTATACGTCGGATAACGGCTGTTCCCCCATGGCGGATTATCCGGAGCTTCTGGCGATGGGGCATAATCCCAGCTATGTATTCCGCGGCACCAAGGCCGATATTTATGAAGGGGGACACCGCATTCCTCTGATTGTACAGTGGCCGGAAAAGGTGCCGAAGGGAAAAAGATGTTCCCGAATGGTCTGCCTGAGTGATATCATGGCGACCATGGCGGATTGCCTGGAAATCCCGCTGGAGCCGCAAATGGGAGTGGACAGCGTGAGCAGCCTTCCTCTATGGCTGGATCCGGACGGGGAAGAGGTCAGGGAGGATCTGATCCATCAAAGTATTGACGGTTCCCTTTCCATACGGAAGGGAAAATTCAAGCTGGAAATGTGTCCGGGATCCGGCGGCTGGTCGGATCCGAAGCCGGGGGAAGAACCCGCCGGAGCGCCCAGGTTCCAGCTGTATGACCTTTCCGTGGATATCGGGGAGAAAAAGAATGTGATCGAAGAATACCCGGAGATAGAAAAAGAACTCAGGGAAATCCTGAAAGGACACATCTTCCGCGGAAGGAGCACACCGGGGCCGGAACAGCATAACGACGGGGAACCGGTATGGGAAACCATACGCTGGGTGGAAGAGCTTTAGTATTTTTTGAAAGGCATCCGTTTTTTCCCGCCAGGCAAAGAAAAGCTGCAGATTAGAAAAGAAACAGAACATGACAGAAATGAAAAAAGATAAGAAGATACAGAAGAACGGCACCTCGTCTGCTGACAGGGCACCGTTCTTCTGTATCTTTTTTTATGATTAGGCAGGCAGAGTTATGCTTTGTCCTCAGGAAGATTAAGCATCCAGCACACGCGCATCATGGTCAGCCGGTTCCTTGCGCTGGGAGAAAATCGGAGCAGCTGGGGAAGATAAGCGAAAGGAACGTCGATATCCTCCATGCTTTTCTTAGCACCGATTTCTTCATACAAAGCGGTAAGCTCCTCCGGGCGGGGGATTGTTGCGATGATTTTCCGGATTTCTGGCCAGGCATTGATGAGCATTTCCGGAGTGACTCCTTCCATACAGTCCTTTTTGTTCTCTTCCACAATGCTGGGATACAGGGACGGGCCATACAGCTCCTCCAGCTCTTTTTCCGGAAGCATGGAATAGGGATGGACATAAGGGGAAATATCTTCTGTTTCAGCGATTTTGTGGCAGGCCTGGGAAATGAGTATGGTTCCCACGCCTACTTTTTCCCCGTGAAGCGCATCGGAATGGAAGGGGAAGGCCGCAGGCTGCATTTCTATCAAATGGGAAATATGATGCTCCGAACCGGAGGCGGGGCGTGAATTCCCCATCAGCTGCATGGCCAGGCCGGAAAGAATAAGCCCGTAGGTCAGCTGTTCGAAGGCATGCTCATCCTGTTCCTTCAAGCCGGTGCAGCAGGAGCGGACAGCGTCCACAGCATCCCGTGTCATGGATTCAATGACCGGGCAGAGATATTCTCCTGTGAGGGCATGGCCAATATTCCAGTCGGCCAGGGCGGTATACTTGCCGAAAATATCACCTGCGCCGCTGAGGGCCAGATACAGGGGCGCTTCTTTTATGATATCAATATCCGCCAGCACGAATACGGGCGCAACGCCGGGCATGGTCTTTTTATAGCCCTTCCAGGTCATGGCGGACACGGTGGAGCAGAAGCCGTCTACGCTGGCCGCGGTAGGGCAGGAGATAAAAGGAATCCCTCTGTCATTGGCACAATAGCGGGTGGTATCATGAATGGTACCGCTTCCGATGGCAACCAGATAATCGATATCACCGTCCAGCTGTTCCATAACCTTTCCCACTGCGATTTCGTTGGCATGTAAATTCGTGGGATCCAGGATGATTTCCTGATCGGCGGCGGGATGCAGTATGTTTTTGGCATGATAGGTGTTCTCATCATAAATTACGGCGCGTTTTCCGGTAATTCCGTATTTGTCCGTATAAAAGTCCAGTTTTTTCAGACAGCCGGGTTCGATAATGGCTTCTTTGGTGATCATTTCATGGCTTCTGCCGCAGGAACAGGGGCCGTTTAATTTGGCACTGTCAATTATCATAGGGATTCCTCCTGAATTATTAAAATGAACAGATATGTTTGCTGTAAGGTACAGTTGCATTATAATATATTTGCCTTTTGATGTCCATAGAAAATGAAATAAAATCGTAAGCAAAATGAAAGTGGCTGTAATCGTTCAGACCTGTCCGGACGGTTAAAAGCTGAGCAGGCAAAGAATTAAGGAAAAAAGCAATAGGTAGTTGCAGAGTGTGCGCAAGGAAGTATATAATTGGAGTAAAAAAAGAATATGCCGGTCCGGCCGGCAAAGGGGTGCAATATGAATCAGGACGAACGACGGAAATATATCTTGGATCAGCTGAAAATAAAGTCTTCCATATCGGTTTCGGAGTTAAGCGAGGCTTTTTCACTTTCGGAGGTTTCTGTGCGTAAGCTTCTTGCGAACATGGAGCAGGAAGGGGTGTTGAAGCGTACCTGGGGAGGCGCGGTGAGCAGGTACGGTTCCCTGCGGGAATTTTCCCATCAGGAAAATGAGGTCCGCCACAGGGAAGAAAAAAAGGCAATCGCAGCCGCTGCCTATGACTGCATTCAGGATGGGGAAGCGGTTTTTCTGGACAGCGGCACGACTACCTTCGAACTTGCCAGAATGATTGTGGAGGGGCCGAAGCGGAATATTATGCCGTGTACGAACAATATTTTTGTGGCAATGGAGCTTGCGAAAGCGGCGGATATCCACAGCATTATAATCGGAGGCGAGCTGCGCACCAACATTTATTCCTGTGTGGGCTATCTGGCGGAACAGGTGCTGGGGAACCTGTTCTTTGACAAAGGCTTTATCAGCGCCAATCATTTTACGGTGGAAAGAGGCTTTTCCACGCCCACGCTGGGAGAAGCGGAACTGAAACGAAAGATACTGACCATTTCCAAAGAAAAGATCATGCTTCTGGACTATACGAAATTCGGGGATGATTCCATGGTTTTGATAGCCTCACCGGAGAATGTGGATATTCTGATCACGGACTGGCATGCGCCGGAGGAACTGACATCGGGGTTTGGCGACAAGGGAGTAAAAACGATTATAGCGCCTCAGGTGTGAATGCAGACTGGCTGAAAGCAAAGCTGCGGGAAGGAATTCAATGATATGAAACAGAAAACAGACACCTTGTTTTACCGGAACTTTTTTTCTATATATGTTATCCTGGTCCTTCAGAACGTGGTGACCTTAAGCGTGAATCTGGCGGATAATATGATGCTGGGGGCCTACAGCGAGACAGCTCTGTCCGGCGTGGCGGCGGTGAACCAGATCCAGTTCATTTACCAGCAGCTTCTGATGGCCCTGGGGGACGGGCTTGTTATATTCTGCAGCCAGTACTGGGGACAGCGCCGGACGGAACCCATGAAAAAAATCGCTGCGGGAGCCATGTGGGCGGGGCTCGGGATCGCGGTGATCCTGTTCACGCTGGTCAGTATTTTTCCCTATCAGACGCTGGGCATTTTTACAACGGAGAAATCAATCATTGAGGAAGGTGTCCGTTATCTGGCCATCATTCGTTTTACATATTTCTTCTTTGCCGTCACACAGATCCTTCTTGCTACCATGCGGAGCGTGGAATTGGTGAATATAGCCTTTCAGCTGTCGATCATCACCTTTTTCATTAACTGCGGCATTAATTATGTGCTGATTTACGGCCATTTCGGCGCTCCGGAAATGGGCGCGGCAGGCGCGGCGGTGGGAACGCTGGCAGCCCGGGCCATAGAACTGCTGGTATTGCTTTTCTATATCCGTAAAAAGGAAACCAATCTGCGGCTTAGGCTGAGTGATTATTTTCATCCGGACAAGCTTCTGTGCAGGGATTATTTTAAATTAACCGCGCCCATGCTGCTGGTACAGGGGCTGTGGGGAGTCAATACCGCATTGCAGACCGTTATTCTCGGCCATATGACTGCGGCGGCGATTGCTGCCAACAGTGTGGCATCCACCATCTTCCTGATGGTCAAGTCCATGGCGGTAGGAGCGGCTTCCACCGCTTCCGTCATTATAGGAAAAACCATAGGGACAGGGGATATCGATCTGGTCAAGCATTATGCAAAGCTGATGCAGCGGCTGTTTTTGATAATCGGTGTGGTATCCGGGCTTGTCCTGTTTGTAATCCGTGTTCCTCTGCTGCGGATTTATGATCTGACGCCGGCCACCAAAGATATGGCGAATACCTTCCTGATTATACTGAGCATCGTAATCGTGGGAATGTCCTATCAGATGCCGACCAATAACGGAATTATCCGCGGCGGCGGAAACGCCATGTTTGTGGTGAAGATGGACTTGATCAGCATATGGGGGATTGTAATCCCTCTGTCCTTCATTATGGCCTTTGTGGTAAAGGCTTCTCCTGCGGTGGTGGTATGCTGTCTGAACGCGGATCAGATATTCAAGTGTGTGCCGGCCTTCCTGGAATCCCATTACGGGAACTGGATCCGAAAGCTGACCAGATAGCGGGACAGGCATGTCGGAGTGCCCGCAGGAAAAATAATGACAAGTAAATTTGTCATTGACAACTTTGTTTGTCAATGTTATTATCAGGGTGACAAGAAAAGTTGTCATCCTGTTTTGCGTTGCAGGAAATCCCGAAGGCCTGGGAGGATAGGAACGCTGGGAAAGGAGGTCATAATGCCGTTATATAACCGATTGAAGGAACACCGGGCGAGGCTGGGAGTAAATCAGGCGGAGCTTGGCAATATGGCCGGGGTGTCCAGGCAGACCATCAGCCTGATTGAAAGAGGGGATTATTCACCCTCGGTCACCCTGGCACTGAAGCTGGCCGCTATTTGCGGGACTACGGTGGAGGATATTTTCAGATATGAAGAATGAAAAAAGGAAAAAATCGCAGAGAAATAAAAGAGCCGGCAATTACCGGCAGATAGGAGCGGGCGATGAAGAATAATAAGAATAAATCAAAGAGTATGGGACAGATTCTGGCTAAAATAGTGCTGTGGCTTGTTGCTGGCGGCGCTGTCGGATTCCTCACCTCATTTCTGATTATGTCTGTCAAGAAGGATACGACAGATGTCATGTATATCTTTTATAATGGTTATTTACAGTACTCATTTGGGTACCAGGCAGGCTTTTTCGCTGTATTGGGAGCAGTCGCTTTTATTTATTACCGGAAAGCGGGAGCCGCAATCCGTCAGGGAACCTATGAAGAAGAGGATAAGGCCAACGATTACCAGAATGTTTCAATATCAGCCAATGAAATTAACATGGTGATCCAGTTTCTGTTGTTCGGCCTGGCTATGGACATGAAAAATCCCAATATGCTGGCCTGTGTAATCCTGTTTGTGATATTTTGTACAGGCATCATCATTATGGAAGCGGTATTGATTAAGCAGATTAAAAAGATCCATCCGCTGAAAAACGGTGATGTGGGAGACACTAATTTTAACAAGCGATGGATGGACAGCTGCGATGAAGCGGAACGCATGATTATTTATAAAGCCTCCTACAGCACCTTTCAGGTCATGAAGTCCATGCTTCCGATCATGGAAGCCGTGGCCCTGCTGGGAAAACTGATGTTCGAAACCGGGAATTTCCCCATTATCCTGATCTGCATCCTCTGGGGCGTGCATACCGGCGTGTACTGCTTCGGAAGCATGAAGCTGGAAAAAGAAGGAATAGAGTAGACATTGCAAATCACATCAGTCTTGTGTTTCGTGCCTTACTGGCCTGGTGTGATTTGTAAAAAGTAAAAGGTCTTCAAGGGTGTGGATAAAAATTCTGAGTGAGCGGCTCCGTCTGCCCGGGCTCCCCCTCCGGTTCTTCCAGACGTCCTGCGGCTCGGTAAGGATTCCTGTAAGGGCCGTATAAACACGCCGGTCCTTAGGTTGCGTATTTTGCAACCTTAGTACCGCTGCGTGTTTGTCCGAGCGGAAGCGTGCCCTGTAAGGAACCTTACAGAGCCGCCGCCTGCCCGGAAAAAGCCAGACAAAGCCGCAGGGCATCCGGTTCAGCAAGACAGTGCCCCCCACAACAAAAAGGAGCTCATATGAAAAAAGAATTTTATTCCGAACACACCCTTCTGCTCACCAACTGCGGCAGAGAAGACTGCTCCGACCTTCATTCCTGGGGGCCGGGAATCCGTCCCTGCTACATTATCCATTACGTAATAAAAGGCGCAGGCTGGCTGGAATACGGGAAAAAACGTTTCTATATCCAGGCAGGCCAGAGCTTTCTCCTATATCCTTATACCGTCCTGCGCTATTACCCCGATCCGGAACAGCCATGGGAGTATACCTGGGTGGATTTCATGGGCGAAAATGCGCCCGAACTGCTTTCCAATACCGGGTTTTCTCCCGCCTGCCCCGTATCTCCGGCCATCAGCCCGCAGCAGATCCTGCCGCTTTACGAACGCCTCTGCAGCCTGGATATCCTCTATCACAACAAAGGAGAGGCCTGCGGACTTCTTATGGCGCTTTTAGGCCTTTATGCGGACAGCTTTCCGGGTTCCTCGGCCCTGAATTCCCACAGGGAGGATAACCGCCTCTCCACCGCCATCCTGCTCATCCAGACACACTGCCACAAACCGGAATTCAATGTGGAAGCCCTCTGCGAAAGCATGCACATCAACCGGGTCACCCTTTACCGCCTGTTCCGGGAAGCCCTGTATATCTCTCCCAACACCTATATCTCCCGCTACCGTCTGGAACAGGCCCGCAGTCTTCTGGAAATGGGATTTTCCGTCAAAAATACGGCCTTTTCCTGCGGTTATTCCGATCCTTTCTATTTTTCCAGGGCCTTCAAAGCCCGTTACGGAACCTCTCCCGCTTCCTTCAAGCGAAAAGATAATGGAACACATCTGTAGAAAAACATTTCAAAAACCTTCCCAATCTATTTGACTATAAATTGGTGATGCATTACAATAGATTTACCAATTTATGGAAATTAATTACAATATTACAGTTCATACAAAGACAGAAACTTAACATTCGACAGCAATGCAGTTACCGGAACCGGGTATTTCAATATCCGTGCCCCGGTAAAAGGGGGAGCTTATATGTCATGGTATGCCGGTACTTTTTACTGTGGGCATGAAGGCTACGTTAACATCATCGGCCCTGCCAGCAACAGGGAAAAAATGAAGGAGTATAAATTTTCAGGACTATGTCCTGCATGCTGTAAAGCGGAACTCGTAAGAAGCCGGAATGAAAAAAATACGGCTGCCCGCAAAGCAGCGTCCCGGATGGAGCTTCCGCCATTGGAAGGGACAAGGAAACAGGTCGTGTGGGCGGAAACACTGCGGGTGGAAGCCCTGACGCGTCTGCAGACCTTTATCGATACGCCGGGCAATATCCATCTGATCATTCTCCGGCTGAATTACGAAGCGCTGACTCCCCTGGAGCTGACGGAAGAAAATCTTCCGCCGATGCTTCAGGAAATCGTGCAGTATCTCATACATGAGAAAGTAAAAGCCGCCTATTGGATCAATAACCGTTTTAACCGGGAGCTGTGCAATCTGGAACAGCTCATTCCGGAATATCTGGAATGGTGCAAATGGTATCGGCCCGAGCAGACAGTATCCGAATCAGATTTTATACGGAGTGATTCTGTCCTTTCGCCAAAAAATCCGCAATTTCCGGGTATTGTGGAAATCAAAGGCAATGATGAAGAAATATCAGCTTTTTATGAAAAAAATGACAGGTTCCGCGAAATTATCAGGCAGATGGACTACGAATGGAATGGCCGCTGCTGGTTCCGGAGGCTTACCCCTTACCGGGGCTCCTTCCGGGATCGTGCCGCAGAGCTGGGAAATGTACTGTTAAAAAATGGTTTTACCGTATCCATAACAGATAAAGAGGCGCGGGAAGGCGCGGTGAACGGCGATTTCAGTCCCGAGCATAAGCGCTGGATAACCAAAAGCAAAAAAGGGCTCTTCTTTTTTATTCCTCTTTCTTCTTCCATTCCACGGGAAGTTGTCCTGAATCTGAAAAAGATACCTACCGCTGCCTATCATTCAGGCGGCATATTCCTGGAACCTTCCCATTATGAGGAGCTGGAGGATTTTGCGGAAATGTATGGCTTCCGTTTTGACCGGGAAGCCGGGGAACTGCTTCATGCCTATCGGGATACCCTGCAGCAGGTTCCTCATGTATCGCCCGCCGCTGGGCAGCCCTCCGAAGAAATCAATAACCTGCACAAAATACTGGAATCATCCGGCGCCATTCTGGATGATCTGGTGGATAACGACTGACTATGCAATTACATAATAAACTTCTGGATTACCAGGAGAAGGCCGTAGAAAAATTAAAAAAAGTAAAGGTAGGAGCTCTGTTTATGGAGCAGGGAACCGGAAAAACCATCACGGCCCTGGAGCTGTGCCGCCTGCGCCTGGAGGCGGGAAAGATAAGCCATATCCTGTGGCTGTGCCCCTGCTCCACCAAACAGAATCTTAAGGATGAACTGATCAAGCAGGCTCCCAGGGAAATTCTGGAACGCACCACGATCTGCGGCATAGAAACCCTGTCCCGCAGCATACATGCCAACAGCTACCTGCGCCTGCTGACCGAACGGGAGCACTGCTACCTGGTGGTGGATGAAAGCCTGCTGATCAAGAATCCCTACGCTTACCGGACGCAGAATATTGATTATCTTTCCTCACACTGTGATTACAAGCTGATACTCAACGGCATGCCGATTTCAAAGAACCAGGCCGATTTATACGCCCAGTTCCACATCCTTGACTGGAGGATTCTGGGTTATAAGACCTACTGGTCCTTTGCCGCCAACCATATAGAATTTGATCCGGAGATTCCCCAGAAAATCATCCGGTGCCTGAATACAGATTATCTTGCCAGGAAGATTTCACCCTATACCGTGCAGGTGACCAAAAAGGACTGCCTTGTCCTTCCCGACAAAAGCTATTCCGTAAACTATTTTTCCCTCACCCGGAAGCAGAACGAACATTACAATCAGGTGGCCGACGTCCTTCTTTTTCACCTGAACGAGCTGCATCCGGAGAGCATCTACCGGCTTTTTGCCGGACTGCAGGCGGTTACCAGCGGTTTCCGGGTGCTTTTCCAAAGGAGCGATACCGGGTATGAGCATATAGCAACGCAGCCGTTTTTCGAAAACCCTGCGGACAATCCCCGGCTGCAAAGGCTCCTGTCCGTCATTGACAACCGGAGTAAATACATCATTTTCTGCAACTATACCTATGAAATTGATGTATTATGCCGTATTTTATCCGTCAAATACGGGGAAGAACAAATCGCCCGCTTTGACGGTTCCATCCCCATGAAAAAAAGGATGCAGAATCTGGAAACCTTTAAAACAAGGGCCAATTTCCTCATTGCCAACCGTGACTGCGCCGGCTACAGCCTGAATCTGCAGTTCTGCCACAATATTATTTATTTCTCCAACAGCTGGGACCTGGCCACCCGCCTGCAGAGCGAGGACCGGATACACCGGATCGGCCAGGAAAAGGATATCCATATCCGGGATATCTGTGCCTACAATACGCTGGATGAAAGGATCCTGGGCTGCCTGTACCGTAAGGAAAAGCTTCTGGAGGCTTTCCGTAATGACATCAAAAATATGGAAAATAAAAACCACATTGCGGAATGGATTTATTGTCAGAAGCAGAACAGAGGGCTGATGGATTGTGATGATTTGGAGGAAGCTCGAAATGCCTAAAATTTACTCAGATAAAAATGTATATGAGGCTGCCATGGAACGGTATGAAACCATTTTCCGGCATTTTGACCATATTTATTTTTCCGTTTCCGGGGGAAAGGACAGCTCCATTATGCTGCAGCTTGCAGCCCAGGCCGCCAGACGGCTGGGGAAAAAGCTGTCGGTCCTCTACATTGATTTGGAAGCCCAGTATCAGGCCACCATTACCCATGTGGAGGAGCTGATCCAATGTACGAGGGATGTGACCGAGCGCTGGTATTGGGTGGCGCTGCCGCTGTCCCTCAGAAACGCCGCCTCCGCCATCTGCCCGAAGTGGATCTGCTGGGATAAAAAGGATCGGGACAAGTGGGTGCGCCCTCTTCCCGATCGGGACGATGTCTGCCTGATAACGGAAGATCATTACCCCAAAGAATGGACCTGGTTCCGGCGGGGGATGGAATTTGAGGAATTCATCCTCTATTTTGCCAAATGGTTTTCCGTCAGCCGCGGAGGGCCGGCTGCGGCCGGCATCGGCATCCGTTCAGATGAAAGCCTGAACCGCTTTCGCACCATTATCAGCAACACCAAGGAACGCTATCTTGACTATCCCTGGACCACCCGGATCAAAATCCATGACAAGCCCACGGACTGCTGGAACTTCTATCCCATCTACGACTGGTCCGCCGCCGATGACTGGACTGCCGTGGCAAAATTCGATTTGAAATTTAATTACATATATGAGCTCATGTATAAAAACGGCGTCTCCATCAGTGAACAGCGCCTCTGCCAGCCCTATGGAGACGACCAGCGCAAAGGCCTTGATCAGTTCCGCTATCTGGAACCCGAAACCTGGGAAAAGGTCCTGCACCGCGTGGAAGGAGTCAATTTCGGCAATATTTACTGCCGGACCAGCCTCCTCGGCAATATCCGATCTGAAAAACCGGATTCCATGTCCTGGGAACAATATGCGGTTTTTCTTCTGGAAAGCCTGGGCCTGTACGCGCCGGAGGTACGGGATCATTATTATACAAAAATAAAAAAATTCTTTGCCTGGTGGGAAAAGGAAGCAGGAATCACCCCATCCTCCATGCCTGATGACAAATGGGATATCCAGGGCTTCCGCCGCGCTCCCTATTGGAAGCGCATCGCCAGGGCAATCGAAAAAAATGACTTCTGGATGTCCGGCTTAAGCTTCAGCGAAACAAAAGGAGACGTAAAGAGACTGTTTGAACTGAAGAAAAAATATGCCGGAATTATCCGGCGGGATATCCAGTCCACAAACAAACAGCTGCGCGACGCTGCCGGGAGGATTGAGGATGAACTTACAAAAGAAAGAGTATAACGAGGGTTATGACAGAACCGAATTCTATTCCATCATGGGAAAATTTTTTGCGGAAAAGAAATACCGGGATGAAATGCCTTATCTGATTAATACCGAAGAAAAGGAATGGCGGCTTTTTTATGAGGAAGGAGTGCTCGCCGGCTTCTACGGCCATGAGGAAAAAAAAGAGCTTACCATAATTTCGGGCGTTTATGTCATTCATGAATACCGGCACTCGGAGGTATGCGCCTTCATGGTGGAGGATATGCTCCTCTCCTTTCCCGCTATCCGTATGACCACCTCCAACCCCCGCCTTCTTACAATCCTGCGGAGGAATGACTTCCGCCAGCTGTCCCGGAGGGGCTGCTACCTGACTATGGAACGCGTCACCCCCTGCCAGGAAAACGTCACAATTACCGGACAGCGATCCGGCACCATCATAAACTTGGCTGAAGACAGCACACAGCTGAGGATACAAAAGGAGCCAGTATGGACATCAACAACCTGATAAATGAAATACAGCAATACATTTCTTCTATCGAAGATCTAGACGAAAAGGTGGACGCCATCAACCGGATACGTGACGGCATCTCCCAGGTCAGCCCTTTCCGGGATGAGCCTACGGACTGCGTACTCTGGGTAAAACAGGAAGCCGTACACGCAAATGAATACAATCCCAACCGGATTCCTTCCCCGGAAATGCAGCTTCTGCATACCAGCATCCGGGAGGATGGCTACACCATGCCCATCGTCACCTACGATATGCGCAACGGCACCCGGGAGATTGTGGACGGCTTTCACCGCAACCGCATTGCCAGGGAATACCCTGACATCCAGAACCGGATACAGGGCTATCTGCCCGTAACGACCTTAAATAAGCCCCTGGACCAGAGAATTGCCGCTACTATCCGGCATAACCGCGCCAGAGGGACTCATGGAATCCGGCCAATGAGCGCCATCATCATGGATCTCACCCGCTCCGGCTGGTCCGATGAAAAAATATGTTCCCAGCTGGGAATGGAACTGGATGAGGTTCTTCGGCTGAAACAGATAACCGGCCTGAAGGAAGCATTTATGAACCATGAATTTAGCCGTTCCTGGGAGGAATTTGAGAAAAAATATTATGAGACCTGAGGGTGATCATAAAAAATGACGCCTGCAGTTCAACTGCAGACGCCATTCTGTCACACTGTATACTCTTACTCCGTTACAGAGAACTGATCCTTGCCTACGCCGCACAAAGGGCATACCCAATCATCTCCGAGAGCTTCAAATGCGGTTCCGGGTTCAATTCCGTTATCCGGATCTCCCAATTCGGGATCATAAATATAACCGCAAACGTCACAAACATATTTACTCATTCTGCTCACCTGTTCCTTTCTCAGTTAAATTTTTAAATCACAATATGTAGTATTATAACAAAAAGATATATATATTACAATCCATCCGTAAAAATACCGGCTTTATTTTCTATTTTACTCAGCTCTTGCTTCCGCCGCCATGCTCTCTTCCTCACCCGCTTTCTTGTCACAGCTTTTTCTCTGATTATGCAATACCGGACTGCGCGATTCCCCATTTCTTAAATAATAATTAGTAAATTCTTTCGTTTTACTTCACAGAAACTTCAATCGTATAACACAAAAAGGTCACAATTATAAGGTATCCTATAATCACAGAAAGCCAATAACGCTTTTTCAATATAGATACTCTTTTTCATAACTCAAGCCAGTACCCCATGGGTACTGGCTTCCTCCCTTTTTACAGCCTTTTTATTTTTTTCTTACTGCGGATTCCATTTCCAGTCCGGTGTCATAATCCAGCTGTCTGGGTTCATATTCCTCATTTTCCCTCTGTCTGGTCATATGGCGGCTGTCCCAGTTACGCTCCATTCTGTGCCATGGCCGATCCTCCCAATGATACGAACGGAAAGGATCCCTTGTCCGGTACATCTGATCAATCAGGGCTTCATGAAGCTTATTGCGGACCTGGCTCAGTCTTTCCTCATGAATCAGATTCACCATTTCATCCGGATCCTCCTGCAGGTCATACATCTCATCCGTATCCAGCAGATTGATAACCAGCTTATACCTGCCGTCAAAAATACAGCGCATGGGCTGGAAGGATCCAAACCCATCATGATCCACTTCATATCTTCCATACTCCACAAAAATATGGTCGTTCACACGCACGCTGCCGTCTGCCAGCTCCGGATACAGACTTTTTCCTTCAAAGGCTTTCGGGATATCAATCCCCATCATCTCAAAGACAGCCGGAGCCAGGTTGATATGGGAAACAGGATTCTCATCCACCCTGCTTCCAAATCCTTTGATCAAAAGAGGGATCCGCGCATTCTCTTCATAAGGCGCCGGGCCTTTTCCGGTCAGGGAATGGGAAAACAGCATGTCTCCGTGATCCGACGTATAAATAATCACTGCATCCGGCGCATATTTCTCCGCTGCTTCCAGCACCCTTCCGATTTCATAATCCACATAAGTATTACAGCCGAAAAACTCCTTATGGGAAGCTCTGAACTCCGGATCCTCCGTCAGATGGCGGAATGGCCTGGCCCACAGTCTCTGGAATTCCGGCTTGTCTTCCAGGGTATCATCAAAATTTCCGGGACGGGGCAGCTTATAATCCGCATACATATCCACATATTTCTTCGGGCACAGATATGGCCCGTGAGGCTCATCAAAAGATGCCACACAGAAGAAATCCTCATCGTTATAATTTTTCAGGAAATCTATCGCCCTGTCCGCCACTCTGTGGCCGAAGGTAAATTCCTCTTTAATATCATACTTTTCAATACTGTCCGTCCTCCTGGATATCACTCTTTCCTCCGGAGTAAGCTCCTCCAGGTAGTTTCTCATGTCATACCAGTAATCTGCATCCCAGCCCTCCGGACATCTGCCCAGGCCGAAATAATCGCCTCCGTCCAGATGCCATTTGCCGATATAGGCCGTATGTACCCCATGATCGGACAGACGCTTTCCGATACTCTGCACATTCCCGGAAACACCCATGGAATTGGACCATGACGCGCAGGAATGAGGATAACAGCCTAAAAAGATACCTGCCCTGGCCGGCTGGCACAGAGGCTGTGTGGTATACGCCTTATCAAAACGGATTCCCTGTTCCGCCAGCCTGTCCAGATTCGGTGTATGCATGTCCGAATTACCATAGCAGCCAAGCATATCCGCGCGCTGAGAATCGGTCATCAGGAATAAAACTTTTCTTTTGCTCATTACTGGCCTCCCTGTTTTTCATATATGCCGTGATGGTTTTCCGCAGTTTTTCCTTTATTGCATATCATTCATACGAAGCACGGCTTAAATAAATACTATCACAAAGCGCCATACAGGAGCAAGACGGCAATATGACTAAATAAAATACCTGACAGATAGATAAAAAGACGTTACGGTTTACCCTCTACGAGTGCACACAGTAACGCCTTTATCTCTATCTGATATATCTTTTTAATTCTTCATAAAAATTTTCTCTGGTTCCGGCTAAAATAATTACCACCGTTTGACCAGCTGATTCGTATATTCTAGTCATCCTCCGAAGAAAAAAGTCTGTCTATGGGGATACAAAAGCCATCAGCAGCAATTTCATCTGCCTCTGCGATAGAGAATCATTCAGTCAATCCCATCACTTAATATCAAATACACTTCTGACCATCAGCTTATCCGTATTTCCCTCCAGCACCCGAACCCGCTTAACACCGGCGTTCATATCAAAGAAGTTATCGGACAGCACCAGATTATCCTCTTCATTCCGTATTTCCACGCTCTTGGCATAGGCTTGCGCCTTTACGGTTATCACATCCCCTTCTGCCTTACAGCTCAATTGTGGATCCATATAAGCAAAATACTTGGGATAAGAGAAGTTAACCGTTCCCTCCGAAAGGATCTCGCCGTCCATTTCCATTTCATAGCTCACGTAGTTGGTACGAAGCTGTGCTTCAGGGAAAAGGATTTTATCCAGCCAGACGCTGGTGAGCGCCGGAACCGTAAGGCTTTCCTCCCCGCTCCTGACGATTTGTGCATCAGGAGTCCGCAGCGCCCAGCGAACGGTCACCTGTGCATCTTTCATAGTTTCATTCGCCACATTGAGACGGATGGATTTTTCAAATTCAAAATGTTCCCGGTTCATGTTGGCTTCCGCGCTCATCATTCCCTGTTCCTCACAGGAAAGAAGAAGCGGGGCGAAGAAACGCTTTGCATAATAATGCAGCGCCTTCAGCCTGCCTTCATAATCGATACTCGACCAGGATACCACCGGCCAGCAGTCATTGAGCTGCCAGTATATGGCTCCCATGCAACGGCCGCGGTTGCGCCGGAAATGCTCCACCCCATAACGGATGGCATCCGCCTGCAGCAGCTGGGAGGCATAAATGAAGGTGTCAAAACCGGAAGGATATTTATAAGTCTGCTGCATGTACCCCATAATTTTACCGTTGGCGCTGTACTGGCGCTGATGCTTTTCACAAATATAGGAAAAGGCATTATAGTCCTCCGGATCATCGGTAAAGGTTTCTATCGTCTTCAGGGACGGGAACGCCTGGAAACCAAACTCGGAGGCATACCGGAAGAAGTACTTCCTGTATTCTGAAAATGGCTTGTTTCCGTGCCATACCGCCCAATAATGCACATCTCCCCGATTGGGATCATTGGGTTCATCCAGGCAGCCTCCTGATGAAGGGCTTGCCGGCCAGTAGAAGGTCTGGGGATCATAGGTATGGACGATCTCCGGGATAATCCGTTCAAACATCAGGAAATAATCCCTTACCTCGCTCGCCTTGGTAAGCCAGCTGTTGCGCTCAAACACGAACTGCTCCATCTCGTTGTTGCCGCACCATAATCCCAGGGACGCATGGTGGCGTATCCGCTTCACATTTTCAATGAATTCCTGTCTGATATTGGCTTCAAAAGCAGGAGTCAGCTCATATACCGCACAGGCAAACATGAAATCCTGCCAGACCATAAGACCCAGCTCATCACAGATATCATAAAACCAGTCGCTGGGATAATAGCCGCCTCCCCATACACGGATCGCGTTGAAATTGGCAAACCTGGCCTTTTCCAGAAGCTTCCTTGTAGTCTCCGGCGTCACTCTGCCCAGAAGATTGTCCTCCGGAATATAATCCGCTCCCATGGCAAAAACCGCCGCGCCGTTCACTTCATGGGCAAAGCATTCTCCCCATTCATCCTTTTCCCTGCGCATGTTCATGGTACGCAGCCCTATCCGTTTTTCCCAGCAGTCTATTTCCCTGCCGTCCGAATACAGAACCACCTTGACGGTATAAAGATCCTGTGCGCCATAGCCGTTAGGCCACCAAAGCTTCGGCTCTTCTATTACGATTTCTGTGGGAGAATCCTCATAAACAGCCTTTGTCCCGTCGGGCGCGGTGATTTCCGCCTGATAGCTCATATGCTGGCCGCATCCGCCGAAAACCCTTCCTCCGGTCACGTCCATCAGCTTCGGGACACCATCGGTAATCCCTGCCGTCTCTTCCGTCACCTGCAGCTGCAGCGTCACCCTGCTGACGGAGCGGTTTCCGAGAGCGGCTATCGCCCTGTCGCTGTCGGCTTCCGGCACTCTCTCATGCTGCTGTAATATCAGCACATTATCAATACGCCCTCTGTCGATCCCAAGAAGGGTGACCGGGCGGAAAATCCCCGCATCCGGCAGATGAGCGCCCCAGTCCCAGCCGAACATATAATGGGCTTTCCTGATATGCACAAACCCTTCCAGTGTATCGTCATTTCCCAATGTCCGGCACTCCCGGAAGGCTTCCCGGATATATTTATTGGGAGAATGCAGGACCACCCTCAGTTCATTTTCCGCCGGCTTTACCTTTTCACGGATATCATATTCCCAGATGCGATGCATATTGAACGCATCTCCCAGATGTTCCCCGTTCAGGAATACGTCGGCAATGGTATCCAGCCTGTCGAAATGCAGCAGGATTCTGTCCTTATCCAGAATATCCTCCGGACAGTCAAACTGCATGGTATATTCATAATCATATTCCATCAGCTCCAGGGCTTTATCCTCGTTATCCTTCCAGAAAGGATTCTCCATCCTGCCGTTAGCCAGCAGATCTCCGTAAACGCTGCCCGGCACCGTGGCCGGCGGCCATTCCATTTCACCAAGACGGCGCATCTTCCAGCCCGTATGTAAGGTTTTCTCCGTCATTCTTTTTCCTCCTTCATCCGCAGATAATCCCCGTACCAGACAATAAGCTCCTGGATCCGGTAAAGCTCAGATTCCTTGCTCACACTGCGGTATATTTCTTTATAATGATACAGCCATTTTTCCAGCTCCTCCGCCAGCTTCCATGCATCCGGCATACTGCTGTAGGTACGTCCGTATTCCCTCGCTGTCACCACCTTACCAAGCTCATTAAACAGGCGGACGGCATCCACCGCTGCCAGATAGGGCTTCACAAGCTCTCTTTTGCCTTCCTTCAAATGAACGATGCTGCCATAAAAGTCCCTGCTGATTTCTTCCAGCCTCTTATTTTTCTCGTCCACTCCGTCCATATCTCCCATGTGTTCCGATATATAAGCCTTGTGATCCTCTGTAAATTCCGGAACCTCTCCCAGTTCTTTAAACCGGATGGCCGTCTCCCAGTCAAAAGCCTTCTGAGCCGCCACAGAAGCGGCAATGCTTACGAACCTCTCTTCTTCATCCCCGAATTCCAGCCTGGAAATCTGCCTGTTGATCTCATCAAAAGACGGGATATTTCCATTCCAGGAAAAAGCGGCTCCGTATATCATGCCCACAACACCGAATTCCGGATGGTTGACATGAAGGAAATCACCCCAGTCTGTGTTAAGGACACCGATGGAATGGTACTTCACCGCATAGCTGCACATACGGCGTATGTTCTCATAAGAATTCTCAATGAGATACACGAACTGATTCCAGCCGCAGGCGCCCGGGCAGGAATACTGCACCGCTCCGGCATCATACAGCCACTTTGTTTCATCCTCTCTCTGATATTTGGCATATCCCCAGTTCAGGCATATGGTTTCCTCCGGAAGCTCTTTAATCATTTCCGGGAATCCGCATATAATATCCCCCCAGAACATGGGGCGCCTTCCGTTCTCCACCAGGAATTCGCACAGAGCCTTTACGAAATCAATATAAATACGATCCACGCCCTTTTCTTCGGCTGCCGCTCTGCTCTTGCCTTTCCCTAAATCAAAGGTTTCGTCCGCGCAGATATTAAACTGTCTGGAAGTAAACAGCGGCATGAATTCCCGGATTTTTCCCTTTATGAATTCCAGGCTCTCCGGATCCGTCACATTGATGGTATGGTGATGCATCCTGCCCCGCAGAGAGAAAGGCATCTGATCCGCACCTTCCAGCTCACATAAATGAGAGTACCCCTTGGAACTTAACACCTTGTACAAATGACCGAAGCAGGACAGGGAGGGAACCAGTTCGATTCCTCTCTCCAGGCAGTACTGATCCAGTTCCATAATCTCTTCCGCAGTCAGCGGCGTATCATCCCTCCAGATTTCACTGAAATCCCGGAACAGGAACGTATGCTCAATATACAGCTGCAGCTGGTTCATTTTATAGTAAGCCATGCGGTCGGCCATTTTTTTCAGAAAAGAAAGCTTAGGCACCCTTCCTCTTGTGACATCGTGATAAAAACCTCTGTTGGGGATATCAGGCCCGTCTTCTATTTGTACAAAGGGCAGAACCGCGCCGCATTGCTCCACCATCTGCTGCAAGGTCTGGCAGCCGTACCAGACTCCCGCTTCCCCTCCGGTAATCCGGACATTTTCCGCATCCACCGTCAGAATATAATCTTCTTTTCCCAACTGCGGGCACTGCTCCAAAATCACATCGCCCTTCCGGCCTTCCCCTCTTGTAAGAGCCAGGGCAAACCCCAGCTTTTCTTCCAGCGCCTTTTGTACAAGCGCCGCCTGTCGGGTGATCCTGTTCCCGCAGGAGGGATCCAGCACAATATATCCCTGATAAGACAGGACAAATCCGTTTTGCCCTTCTCCCGCTTCCTTATATTCAATTTTTCTGGGCTGTGGTATGAAATACATGGCTTTTTCTCCTCTTATTCAAATCCCTTATATTTTTCCGTCAGAAGCTCTATCCCATATTCCCTGGGTGTACCCTTCAGCCTTTCCATATAAGCCTGCAGATGTCCCCTGCAGTGCTCCGGTCCGCCTTCACGCATAACCGTCCACATCGGATCCGCATCATACGCCGAGGTTTTCATCATGGCATCATTCCAGTCGAGTATCAGCTTTGCGCCCTTTGCGCACAAATCCGGCCGTTCCTGGGCCAGATTATGCTGCTCATGAGGATCCGCCTCCAGATCAAACAGCATTTCATCCGGCAGCAGATGATAGCCGCCGTGTACGGTACGGATATATACATAATGATCAAACCGCGCGCTCCTCTGACACACATGGGCGCATTGGGTCAGTATTTCATAAGGCCTGGAACAGTCTGTCCCTTCCAGAAGCGTTCCTGCATAGGAAACGCCGTCGTAATGATAGCTGCCGAAGCGTTCCGTCCCCAGCAGCTCCTGCACGGTAGGAAGCAGATCCACATTGTCATGGAAGCCATTCACGTGCCTGCCGCCCTCCACACCGGGCCATTTTATGATCATGGGTATCCGACATACCGGTTCGTCCGCCATGCCATGTTCGCCATATACCCCGAATTCTCCCAGGTCCTCTCCGTGATCCGCGGTTATAATAATCGCTAAATCCTCATCATAGAGGCCTTTTTCTTTCAGGTAATCCAGAATCATGCCGATATTGTCATCCGTATAACGCACGCCGTCATCATACAGATCGATCAGATGCTTTGCCGCCTCTTTTGTTTCCAGCCTTCCCGGATGCTTGGGCCACTGCTTAAAGGTATCGTCGTTCCACATATTGATTTCATTGGCTCCGTGAGGGCCGATATGGAGCAGATGCTCTTTGAAAATGTCCTCTGCAATCCAGTCGTCCGGCAGCGGCGTATCCTGAAACCGGCTCTCATAGTCCGCCGGCGTACGATACGGGGTATGAGGATCCCAGTAATGCACATGCAGCATCCAGTTATCCCCCTCACCGTTTCTTTCCAGCCAGTCCAGCACATGGGGAGTCACCATTTCCGCCGATTCCCCTCCCCTGTTTCCTACATTGAAGCATTCATTAAAGCCTGCATTAAACCACCATGCGGAATGGCGTTCGGCAAAAGAGGAAAAGGATACGGTATGGAAACCGGCTCTTCTAAACTGCATGAACAAACCGTTTTCCGACATATCATCCGTGAAACTCCTGCCCGCTCCCTGCAGCCTCATATCCGCGGCGGTTCCGCCGTGTCCCACAATCCCGTTATGGATACCGTACTGCCCGGAAATCAGGGATGCACGTGAGGGCAGGCACGGGGCGTTGGGACAATAATACCTGTCAAAGCATACCCCCTGTTCCGCCACACTGTCCATCACCGGGGTGGTATCCCTTCCATAACCATAGCACCCCATGTGGTCTGCCCGCAGGGTGTCAATGTCAAACATAATTACACGCATTGTTTTTCTCCTTTTATTTTTGTGTATTCTTTTTCTGCCTTAACAAAACCGCAGGCTTATATTACCGCCCCTAATCACTTTCTCATCCGCATATCCGACGGTGTGGTATGATAATACCCATGGAAATGCTGATAGAAATAATTCATATTGGAATACCCCACATCCGCCGCAATCACTGCGATTTTTTCATCGGAATTCAGGATCCTCTCTCTGGCTACATAAAGCCGGTAGCACATCAGGTATTCGGAAAATTTCATTCCTGTTTCCTTAATAAAAATCTGGCCCAGATAGGTGGAATTCATCCGGAATTTATCCGCTATGCTTTTCAGGGAAATATGCCCGCCATATTCCACCCTCACCATCATTACGATTTTATGTATCAGAGGGGACATGGCATCATAATCCATATCCAGCACGGGATCACAGTTCTTCTTTTCATCCTCCTCCGGTATGGTTCCATGAAGCTTTTCCACAATGATTTTCCTGACCACCTCAAGAAGCTTCTTTTTCTCCACGGGCTTGAGCAGGTAATCCAGCGCGCCGCAGCGGATAGCCTCGCAGGCATAGCTGAATTCATCATAACCGCTCATCATCACATAATTGGAACGCACCCCCAGGTTATTCAGGCAGTTGATCACCTCATACCCTTTATCGTTTCCAATACAGACATCCATCAGACAGATATCCGGCCTCCAGTCAAGGATATTGGACATTACCTCCAGAGAACTGCGGGCGGTTTCTATCCTGCCCACTCCCAGGCTTTTCCAGTCCAGAAGCCGTTTGATTCCCTCCAGGATGTTTGGTTCATCATCCACAATCAACAACGTGTACATCAGTCTCCTCCTTGCCTGCCTGTGTGGGGATATAAACGGAAATCCTGGCTCCTCCCTCCGGATTGTTCCCGATCTCCATAGTAAAATCCTCCCCGTAAAAATACTGCAGTCTCATATATACATTCCGGAGCCCGATATCCGCGTCCGGATCGTCGCTTCCTTCATGCATATGTTTTCTTATCGCTTCAAGCTGCTCCCTTGCAATCCCCAGCCCGTTATCCGTCATGAGGGCTCTTACGCCGCCTCCTTCAGAACGTATTTCCAGAATCAGAAGGTTGAATTCGTTATTTCTGTCAAAACCATGGGAAAAAAAGTTTTCCGCCAGCGGCTGCAGCCAGAACCCCGGGGTTCGGACGCCCTCCAGATCCTTTTCCAGCTCCAGCTGATACACAAAATTTCCCGCAAACCGGAGTGACATGAGGCGCAGATATAATTCCAGCAGCTCTTTTTCTTCCTTCATAGTTATCACATCCGGACAATGGACAATTTTCCGGTAAAGGCTGCCCAGCTGGGTGATGGCCTCCGCCGTCTCCTCATCCCCGCACACCAGCGCCTTGGAACGTATACTCTCCAGTGTGTTATAAAGAAAATGAGGGTTAATCTGATGCTTCAGGGCACGCATGGCCGCCTCCTGCTGCTTCAGCTTCATCACATACTCCGTACGGATATACCCCTCCAGCTTCTGGCTCACATCCTTCAGAGCGATGGCTATCCTTCCATATTCATTTTTATGCTCCGTATGGATTTCCAGATTTTTAGCCACGGAAAAGTCACCGTTTTCCATAGCTCCCAGCATCTGCATGATATAGGAAAGGAACCTGGCATCATTCCGGATTCCCACAAAGGATACCAGGACAGCGCCCCCTGCCAGAATGATCAGGACAAAACTGATCCCGATCAGCGCCGACCGGTTCAGCCGCCAGAGCATCTTACTGTTAATCACACAAATATAGGAAAAATTATATTGGCTGGACGGAAAAACCGTATAAAAAATCCGATCATAGCCGCTTCCGAAAAAGGCTCCCTGACTCTCCTCCAGGTTTTCCGCCGCCCGGATCCAGTTCCATTCCTTCTCCATGGTATAATCCGTATGAAGAGGCTTTCCTTCCTGCATAACGGCCCAGGCCCCGGATGGGTTCACCCCGCGGAATAAATCATCCCGATCCACCCAGAAGGTAAGGCGTCCCAGCTGACGGCCGATGGAATCCGGATCACGGATTTCATAAGAAGCGAGTATCATGTCCCCGAATCCCGGGATCCCCAGAGCCGACTCTTCCCGATCCAGATCAAAAGTAACATGCATATCACCGGACACTCTGTCCTGCCATACCGCCTTAATTCCGCTCTCTGAAATAAAGGTGGCCCCCCTTATCTGCGTCCGGTTATTGATAAACAGCTTCTTCATATCCCCCGGCATATAAGAAATCTGGGCGGAAGTGGAACGGCTGTTGGCAAGCCTTTTTTCCAGATACTCCTCCTCCGATCCGGCGGCAAACAGAGCCATGGCATCCTGCATCATGGTGCGGCTGGCATAACAGCCCTCAATATATTCATTCAGCTGATCCTTAATAGTGCCTATTTTCCTCTCAATCACGGAAAAGGCATCCTGGGCCTCCTGCCGCTGCTGGCCCGCCCATATATTGGTAAAAAATGTGGTCACACCGATAAAGCATATGGTACACAGAAGCAAAATAGCAATGGTTGTTCCCAGGAACTTTCTCCTGTAAACCTTTATTTTCAGGAAAGATATGCTGTTTTTTCTCATAGCGGACTCCTTTTTATGCCTTACTCAGCCAGAATCTTCCTTCTGCCTTCACTCCCATTATACCCATATTTGTATCCGTCAACAAGGAAAAACCCCCTGACGTGAACATTGGGAGTCCGAAGTTCACGCCAGGAGGCTGGTTTCTAAAGGTCACCGCAAGTACACGATTTCACTTTATTTAAAGAACTCATTAATCTGTTTCTGTGTTTCTTCAATGATGGTATCAAGACCGGAATTCTTTAATTCCTCAATACATTTGGGAACCGTGGTTTCCGGATCCGATGCGCCTACTAACATATCATATTTATATTTGTCCCAAACTGCCTGGCAGTTGGCAACTTCATTCTGGATATTGGTTATATCCAGTGCAAATCCAAGACATACAGAGGAAGCTGCTTCTTCATTCTGTTTCTTAACCTGCTCCCACTGCTCGGGATCTGCGTCTTCCGTAATGGACATGTTGAAGAATGTTCCCTGTGTATAAGCAGCCAGCGGCCAGTCATCTCTCAGCTTCTTAATAACGCCGTCGCCTACGTATTCAAAGGTATTTCCTTCCACACCATAAGCCAGCATATCACGGAATTTGGAATCGCTGTTAACCAGATCCAGAACCTTCAGACATTCCTCTTTGTATTTGGAGTTAACGGAAACGGCATTCATGGAGCCCTGGATGGTTTCTGTGGAATACAGAGGTCCGAACACTTTGAATACATCATATTTCTCCACGCCGTTCAGTGTCTGCCATGTAGCTGCTGCACTGGGCCATCCCTGTGCGGATGAGAAAGGAAGCTTCTTGGGAACTTCGGTAAGAACGTTGGCATCCGGATTGATTATGCCGTCCATGTACCACTGATGCATAAGCTTCAGGTTTTCCATGATATCAGGCTGTTCCAGTGTACAAACTACAGTTCTTGTTTCGTCATCGATCTTTACGCCCATAGGCTGAAGGCCTGCGGTAAGTCCGTCATATTCGTTAAAGAAGCCATTGAACGGGCTGCCCTGTGCCATCTGCAGAGGATAAAAGCTCTTGCCTTCCCCTTCTTTTATTGCACGGTACGGGCCGTCCAGATCCTTCATTGTCTTGATGGAATCCAGATCGATATTATATTTCTGTACATACTGGTCATCAAAATACCAGAACTGGGTAATGGAGGAATCCTTGTAGGTCGGAACCGCATATACATTTCCGCCGATTTTTACGCCGTTCCACAGTTCTTCCGGAATAAAGCTGTACAAATCCGGAGTGCTGGACTGCACCATATCGGTTATGTTCTCAAATGCACCCAGGTTTACAAACTTGCTGTAATTGGTATTGTTGGTAAACATCATATCGAAATATTCACCGGAGTTAACGATAGTATTCATCTTCTGATCGTAATCGCCCCAGCCTGCCACCTTGATATCAATTTTCACGCCCAGCTTTTCCACCAGATATTCATTGATATCTGCCAGACGATCATTGTAATCGCTGGGAGTGGTTCCGCCTACCGTCCACCAAATCAGTGTGGGGATATCTCCGCTGGCTTTGTCAGTTGTGCTGCTGTCTGCCGCAGATTCTGCCGCTGCGCCTTCTGTTGCGGCAGCACCTCCTGTTTCTCCTGCCGGTGTGCTTGCACCGCTGTCTTTGGAACCGCATCCTGCCAGCATACCCATACCGAGTACACAGGAAAGTCCAATAGCCAAAAGTCTTTTAACTGCGTTCTTTTTCATAGTAACCTCCTTATAATTTTTTATATCCTCCGGCAATAAATTGCCGGTACGACAGCTTTTCATCACTTATATCAGCCTTTCACCGCACCAACGGTAAGTCCTGATATAAAATATTTCTGGAAGAAAGGATATGCACAGGCAATCGGGAGTACAATTACCACAACTATTGCCATACGTGCCGCCTCCTTGGGCATATTGGCTACCGTATCCGCCATACTCGCTCCCATGGCCGCCGCATTCTGAGCCAGCATGTTCACATTGGTCATGATGGCGTTCAGCAGCGCCTGCAGGGAATACAGCCTCTGGTCATCAATATACAGCATGGACTGATACCAGTCATTCCAATAAGCGAAGCAGAGGAACAGGCCGATTGTGGCAAGCACCGGAAGGGATATGGGAAGCACAATCTTAAAAAATATGGTGAACTGCCTCGCCCCGTCCATTTTTGCCGATTCAATCAGCTCTTCCGGAACCGTAGTCTTAAAAAAGGTTCTGCATATAACTACATTGAAGGATGATACCGCCAGAGGCAATATGAGCGCCCATACAGAATCCTTCAGATTTAAAAACTGAGAAGTGATAAAATAAGTGGATACAAGGCCGCCGTTGAATACCATGGGGATGAATACCACCATTGTCAGGAACCCGTTCAGCTTATAGCCGGGACGGGAAAGCACATACCCCATCAGCGTGGTGAGCAGGATTCCCAGAACGGTTCCCACTATGGTTACAAAAAGGGACACTCCCAGGGCACGGATAATCAGCGTGCTTTGCTTCGCCAGATATTCATAGCCTTCAAAAGATACAATCTTAGGTATCAGATGATAACCGTATTCCGTAATTGACGCTTCTGCCGAAAGGGATATTGCAATGACCAGCAGCACCGGGATTATACAAACCAGCGCCATCAGCAGAAACATGACATTCAGCAGGACGTTTGCCGTATTGGACACTCTGTTGAAGCGGTCAAATCCATCGGGCTCATTTTTCTTTTTCTTTTTTATTGTTTCAGCCATCCCGCACCTCCTTAAATCATCGCACTGTCGCGGTCAACCTTACGTACCACGGCATTGGCTGTGAGGATAGTTATACAGCCGGCCACCGATTGTACAAATGCCGCTGCAGATGCCATTCCCGTCGTGGAAGATTTCAATTGCTTGAATACAAATACATCCAGTGTATAGGAAACATTGTACAGGGAATTGGAATCACGGGGTACCTGATAGAACAGTCCGAAATCGGAATAGAAAATACGTCCTACCGCCATGATAAACATCATGATGATTACAGTCTTCATAAGAGGCAGCGTCACATATCTCATCTGCTGCCATACCGTAGCGCCGTCAATTCCCGCCGCTTCATAATAGGTCTTGTCAATGCCCGTTATTGTTGCCAGATAAACCACCATGCTGTAGCCCAGGTTTTTCCACATATACATGAATATCAAAAACGGCGGCCAAAGCTTCGGCTCCATATACCACTGATGGGGATCCTTCCCGAAGAACTCAAGCAGACTGTTGAGCAGCCCCTTATCAAAACTCAGGAACGCCCAAATCAACGCGGTTACAACAACCCAGGACAGGAAATAGGGCATGAACATCGCTGTCTGATATACCTTTGCCATTCTCTTGTTATGCAGCTGCCCTATGAGCAGCGCCATCGCAACCGGAACCACAATGTTCAATATGATAAATGCAATGTTATACAGAATGGTATTCCGCAGAATAATCCAGATATCTCCGGCGGAAAACAGGAATTTAAAGTTATCCAGGCCGATCCAGTCACTGGTTATAATACTGTTCAGGAATCCTCCGTTAATCTGGTACTTTTTAAATGCGATAATTATACCGAACATAGGCAGAAAAGCAAACAGGAAATACCAGATTGTGGTTGGAAGCGCCAGCATGGTAAGCTCCGTATCATCACGGGTCCAGCGCCTTTTCTTTTTTATACTACTTTCCTTTACAGCCATTTTAAACCTCCCTTTCTCTTTACTAAACGGCCTCAGAGGTCTGAAAAAACGTCTGCCGTCTTTCCGGTTATCTGTAATCTATATACAGACCCGGATAAATCTCTCTCCGTCAGCCGGCCTGCCGGAGAGCCACAGCCGGAATGCGTACGCTTCGTTCTTCTGCTTTTTTCCGACCGCTTTATGACTCAATTATAAACTATGCATTTCGCTATTTCTATCTAACATTTCTTATATAGTAGTCTAAAAACATTATCTCAAAAGTAAAAAAACGTGATTTCAAATTGTGCATCTTTCACAAATTATACAGAATACCCTACTAATTTCCTTATATCCCTTTTGTGTAACATTTTATATACTACATCTAACGTTTTTGCTATAGACAACCCTTTTTCCCCTATCTATACTGATTATAAATACAAACCTGTAAACAGTAACCGCGCCGCCGCCGGCCTGAGAGCAGCCACGAGCCGGGAGCCGGAAAACCGGAGGCCGGAGGATGGCGGCAGCTGCCGCAGCACAACCAATTTGGAGGAGGGCTTGCCATGACGCAGGATAACATTCTGCTAATTACCACCGACCAGCAGCGTTTCGACACCATCAACGCCTGGGGAAACACCAGTATTTTCACACCCCACCTTAATTACATGGCCGCAATGGGAACCAGTTTCCGCAGCTGCTATGCCTGCTGCCCCATCTGCGTCCCGTCCCGGACCACCATTATGACCGGCCGCCACGGATATGAAAGCGGCGTAGTATCCAACGCCACCCATGAAGCCGAAATGCGCCGTCAGACAAAACTGCGCCGCACCCTGCCCGCCCTTCTCACCGACGCCGGCTATCAGACCTGCGCCAAAGGGAAGATGCATTTCGAACCGGCCCGGGCCTGTTATGGCTTTGAACAGATGACCCTTCCTTTGGACTACATGCGCCAATATGACAGGAAATCGGAATCCGCACGCCCGAAGGCCCACGGAATCGGTGAATGTGAAATGGAACCGGTTCTTTCCACCGTCGATGTAAAAGACAGCATCACTACCTGGATCACCGATCAATCCATTGATTTTCTGGAAACAAGAGACACCACCCGCCCCTTCTTCCTCTGGACCAGCTTTACCAAGCCCCATCCGCCTTTTGACCCCTGCCGGGATTTCTGGTCTCTCTACGAGAATATCCCCATGCCCGCCCCTGTCTACGGTGACTGGTCCCGGGATTTGGAGAAAGCGCCTCAGGGCTTCCTCGCGGGCGCCTATGAAAACACCAATATGCATCTGTTCGGCCCCGAACAGGTTGCCGCATCCCGCAGGGCCTATTATGCCTGCATCACCCAGGTTGATTATGAACTGGGCCGCCTGTTCGGCGCGCTCCGGGAAAACGATCTGTTCCGGAACACCTGGATCATTTTCACCTCGGATCACGGGGAAATGCTGGGAGATCACCACATGTCCCAGAAAAACCTGTTCTTTGAAGGTTCCGCCCATATACCGCTGTTTATTGTACCGCCCGCCGGAAGAGGAATTCCCCATAACCTTACCGTTGACAGGCCGACAGAGATCGCAGATATCTACCCCACCATCCTGGAAATGGCCGGCATTCCCGTCCCGGAAGACATCACAGGCCGGAGCCTGCTGAAGCCGGATGCGCTTGCCGAGGATCGGATATTTTACGGAGACAGCCTTCATACGAATTTCTGTGTGATGCGCAGCCAGGTCAAGCTTGTATACACCACCTGCGGAGATCAGATGCTTCTGTTCCATCTGAAGGACGATCCGATGGAACAGACCGATCTGTCCGAAGATCCTGCATGGCAGGATAAAAAGCAGGAGCTCATCGCCCTTCTGCTGGAACACGTAAAGGAAACAGCCCCCCAGGTTCTGGAGGAACGCACTTCCCCGGACGGTTCCTCATCCCTCTGGTTTAAAACGACGCCTCCGCCCCGTTTCCCCGGAGACATGCCCGGAAGATGGTTCGGCTTTCACTATCATGACTATTCCGTGGATACCTTCCATTAACCCCATGGCCGGAATCCAAAAAGCCCCGCCCGTTTCCACATAAGGGAACAGGCGGAGCTTTTTTATATTGATACCTTTTCTGTACTCGGCACCCCGGCACAGGACTTTCTTTTTCCGGACTATTCAGACTCAGCCAGCGCCGACATGACTTTATCCATC
>ERZ773241.139-NODE-139-length-83157-cov-3.951144_pt1 | contig 83157 bp, 65 predicted proteins | sample MGYA00580989_ERZ773241 | MGnify/ENA primary metagenome ERZ773241 (study PRJEB29015, sample SAMEA2737804) | human gut metagenome | biome: human gut; feature: human-associated habitat; material: faeces | place: China | collected 2012 ... | reverse complement strand
GAAACCCTGATAGCATTGTCCGATCTTTATGGCTTATCCCTGGATTATATTATATATGGTAATCCCGAAGGAAAGAAAGAGGAAATACCGGATAAAGGGAAGGCAGTAATGAATATTCTGAAAGAGTTGGAACCGGAAGAATATGAGTGCTGTCTTGATATGATGCTTATTTATGCCCGACGGGCTGGAAAATCACGGGAAAAGAATACTATCGGGGAAGAAAGTAAACAAAATCCGGCATAGAACATCCGGGAACGAATGGATGTCTGAGAGGATATTCATATTATGTGTTATGTGTTAAACAAAGATACATGATTGGATATAAACTTTAATGACACACAAGGAGGAGAAGAAGATGAAAAGTAAGTCATTAAAAAAAGTGCTTGCAACAGCACTTGCACTGAGCCTTGTCATGGCTCCGGTGATGGGAGTGAACGCATCTACCGACAATAATGCTCCGTCCGAAGGATCCAGTACTTCCGTATCAGCAGAAGTAGCCGCTACGATCCCTGAGACAAGCACAATAAGTGTTGGCGGAAAGTATATGACTTCCACAGTAAAGGGAGCGTATATGTCCAAGACAATTCCCGGAACTGTAGTTGCAACAGATAAGGCAACTCTGGCAGCAGGTTATGGCCTGGCACCGGGAGAGCAGCCTTATGTGAGAGTATATGATATCAGCGAAGCTAAGAGCCCTGCCGCAATGACAAGCATCAATGCAGCAGCCGGAGCAGTTGGCGGTACTGTAGTTGCTACCGTTAACGTAGAACTGGGCAAGCTTGCAGGCGGAAAATTCTCTCTGCTGGAACAGGGCGGAGCGCCTATTACCATGGCATTCGGTATTCCGAAAAATGCGGTTAAGCCTGGTTATGCTTATGCAATGATTTGTGTACGCCCCGGCGGTGTTATCGAGGTTCTTCCCGATCTGGATGCAGATCCTAATACCGTAACCTTCAGTACTACAGGCGGTCTCGGCGCTTATGCAATGATCATGTATCCTGTAGCTTAATCCGAAAAGAAAAAGCGATAAGGAACAACAGGAAAGATGTCTGGGAGATGACTGGCAGGCGGCTGCCGGTTGTTTCCCAGTATTCTCGTAAAGGACAGGTATGCTATATAAACTGAAGAAAAATAAAGCGGCTGTGTATTTAATACTGATTATACTTTTGTGCTTCTGCCTGTGCCAGTATGGGCTGCAGCGTATATTTGGATTTTCCCTGTTCCCGGATGAATTTGGCTACTGGGCGCCGGCAGCCAAAATGCTGGGATGGGACTGGTCTGAAACGACATCTCTCGGTTCTTATTACTCCTTTGGATACAGTCTGATTCTGGCTCCCATTTTATATTTTGTGAAAGATTCCATTATGGCCTACCGGACAGCGGTAGTGGTAAATATGATTTTGATGTGTATCGGACTTGTGCTTCTTTACAAGCTGATGCAGAAGCTTTTTCCTGAGATGGAAAAAGAAAGGGCTGTGATAATCAGCGGGATTGCCGTACTGTATCCGCCCTGGATTTTTTATATACAGATGACAATGACAGAAGCTCTGCTTCTATTTTTATATATTTTGGTATGCTATTTGTTCTTATGTTTTTTTGAAAATCCCAGAGTAGTTACTGCTGTTATGTTGTCTGCAGCGCTTGTGTATATCTATTTTGTACATATGCGGAGTATTGGGATGATTGTTGCCGGAGGAATAATTCTTCTTTTTTGGGGTGTCGGCAACAGAGAAAAAAAGTGCAGAAGAATTGCAGTTTTAGTGCTGCTTCTGGTTTTAATTTTCTTTTTAATTGGTCTGGGAATAAAAAATGGCCTGCTTGACAGGCTCTATCATACGGCTTCAGTTGAAGTAATTCAATACAACGATTATTCAGGACAGTGGGGAAAACTGAAATATTTAATGAGTCCGGATGGTATGAAGAATTTCATTACAGGGAGCATTGGTAAGATTCTTTATATCGGATTGGCAACTTATGGTTTGGCCTACTGGGGAATCTATTATGTATTAAAAAGATGCAGGTCTTTATTCTTCGCAATTAAATCTAAAGTTCTGAATAGAGAGGATCTTTTCTGGCTGTTTTTGTTATTGTCCTCTGTGGCGCAGTTTATTATTACAGTGATTTATACGATTTGGAGTTCCGATGAAGAAAATGACAGGCTGGATTTGTTTGTTCATGGCCGATATATCGAGTTTATTATCCCGGTACTGATAGCAATAGGAATAAAACAGGCTTTTGACAGTAAAAGGTTATGGACTGGAACAGGCATTATGATGGGATGCACTGCTGTATTTACCTGGATTGTTAATAATATTATCGGTTCGAGTATTTCCGGTATGCCTAATGTCCACGGTTATTTTATGATTGGCATGAGTTATTTGATAAAAGAAGAGAATTTTAGACCGATCCCTTTTTTGTGGAAGGCATGGCTGCTGGGTAGTTTTTTGATGGCGATGATTGGCTTAGTTATAACTGCGTGTAAGAAATGGCGAATAGAATGGTTATTAACGGCAGTGATTTTACTCCAGATTATTCTTGGTCTGCATGCCAGCGAACATTATGTATACATTGGAAATTCTTACGGCTATGGAGATATTCAGATTGCGGACAAGCTGAAAGAGGTTCTTGAAGCAGATGGAAAAGAACGGATCATTCATATTTATGAAGGAGATACTCCTTATATAGAGCAGGTACAGTTCCGGATGCAGGATAGAAAAATAGATATCTGGGATGCAAGGGAAAAGGATATTAATCCGGCTAAACTGCAGGAGGGCGATAAGCTTATTTTGGCAGCTGACAGTAAATATCGGGAAATCTTTGACAAGCTGTACGAAAGGAGCTGGGAGGCAGGCCATTTGTGCCTGTATTACAATCCCTAAAGAAAATAAACAGAAAATAAAAAGAATGAAGCTGCTGCAGATGTACAATCAGAGAAATCGGAGGCTTTTATGAAATTGATTATTCAAATCCCCTGTTATAACGAAGCGGAAACCCTGGAAGTGGCACTTAATGATTTGCCAAAAAAACTGGATGGTATTGATCAAATAGAATACTTAATCATTAATGACGGAAGCCATGATGATACAGTAGAGGTGGCGCGGAATTGGGGTGTGCACCATGTGGTGAATTTTAAACAGAATAAAGGTCTGGCAAAAGGATTTGTTGCAGGTCTGGATGGATGTTTGAAATGCGGCGCAGATATTATCGTGAACACGGATGCGGATAATCAATACTGTGGGGATGACATAGCAGTATTAATTCAGCCCATACTTGATGGCGAAGCAGACATGGTGATTGGAGAACGGCCAATTGATGATACCGAGCATTTTTCATATGTAAAAAAGAAATTGCAGCATTTCGGAAGCTGGGTGGTACGTAAGGCATCTAATACCGATATTCCGGATGCACCCAGTGGGTTCAGGGCTTTTTCGCGGGATGCCGCTATGCGGATTAATGTGGTGAATGATTATACATATACATTGGAGACAATCGTGCAGGCAGGCAGGGAAAAGATTGCGATTGCCAGTGTACCAATCAGAACAAATGCGGAATTAAGGCCTTCCCGACTATTTAAGAGTATTTGGGGTTATGTTAAAAAATCGGTTTTGACAATTCTGCGAGCTTACATGATGTATAAGCCGCTGATGTGTTTTACGCTGCTGTCCATACCCAGCATAGCGATTGGACTGGGTATTGGAATACGTTTTTTGTATTTCATGTCTAAGGGCAGCGGAAGCGGTCATATACAGTCTTTAATATTGGCATGTACCTTGATTATTGTTGGTTTTCTTACATTTATGATTGGATTGGTGGCTGATGTGATTGCTGCTAACCGGAAGATATTGCAGGATGTACAATATCATATCAAACGGATGGAATATGAAATGCCCGTGTTTGATAATAATGAAAAGGACAAAAAAGAGGGTGTCAGTGAAATCTATTATTTTAATAAAGAAAAGGATGAGAAGGTATTTATTCAATAAGGAGTTTATAAAACCATATGGGTAAGATAAATAAGAGACTCAAATATTACATGCGTAACTATAAATTAATAACATGCCTGGGGTTACTGATGCTTGTATGTATGTTTACTGGCATACAGATACATGCGGAAGATACTGTTGAGACTGCGGTGGAGAATACCGGATTTCAAGGTAAGCTTATGGTAGCAATCGTGGATACAGAAGCAAGGGATATGCCGAAAGTGGAAGGGGCAGTTACAGTTGAAATTCCTAAAGGTACACCGTTATTAACGGTAGGCGAAGAAAATAATTGGTATGAGTTTTATTACCAGGGAAAAGTGGCATATGTCGCAAAGGGGGATGTGGAAGACGCCAATATAGATATGGCTGCATTAGATGATGAAATGAAAAAGAACATAGAAGAGGACAGTGCATATATTGAGTCATTGGAAATGCAGAGGAAAGCATTAAGGCAGAGGAATATATGGAGGATAGTTATTACTATATTAATCGTTCTGATTTTTGTAGTTGGGGTTGTTTCAGCACTAAGTAAAAATAGAAATAAAAAACAAGTTTAAAAGACCGTGTTATATTGGCGCAGTTATATGGATATGAATGGTGGGTTTCATGAATTTTATAACATTTGAAGAATTAGGGGAATGTATATATACAAATATCTCAAAGGTTCCCAGGAATGTGGATTTAATTGTGGGGATACCAAGAAGCGGCACTTTGGCAGCAAATTTGCTGGCTTTATATTTGAACCTGCCATTTACGGATATTGATACATTAATCCGAAAAGGAGAGCTGAGAAGCGGCAGTACAAGAAAATGCCAGAATTGGATTAAGTCGGTAGCAGAGGCGGAGCATATTCTGGTAGTGGATGATAGTATCAGCAGCGGTAAAGCGATGAAGGAAGCCAGAAGGAAAATTAAAGAAGCCGGAATAACTAATCATGTATCCTTTCTTGCTATATATGCCTTGGGAGTCAGCCGTAACCTGGTGGATATCTATTTTAAAATCTGCGAACAGCCGAGAATGTTTGAATGGAATTATATGCATCATTGGGCTTTGGAATATGTCTGCATGGATATAGATGGTGTTTTGTGTGAAGATCCGTCTGTTTATCAAAATGATGATGGAAAAAATTATTATGATTTTTTAATAAATGCCATACCTAAAATAATTCCCACGCAGAAAGTGGGCAAACTGGTAAGCTGCAGGCTTGAGAAATATAGAAAGGAGACGGAGGAATGGCTGAGTCATCATAATGTAATATATGATGAGTTATATTTATTGCCGGCGAATTCTGCCAAAGAACGAAGGGATAATTTTGAACAGGCCAAGTTCAAGGCTGATATATATAAAAAATCGAACTGTGTATTATTTATAGAAAGTAACTATGAACAAGCGGTAAAAATATGTGAATATTCAGGTAAACAAGTTTTTTCAGTATCAAATAAAAAGTTAATTAATCCTGATAATTTGATAGATCATATTAAAATCATTCATAACGATTTTAGAATTACATTAAAAAGAACTATAAAGAAAATATTGGGTAAAATTAATTATGTCAAATAATATACTTCCAAAAAGTGATTTATATAAGATCACAATTATTACAGTATCATTTAATGCTGAGAAAACAATTAAAGAAACAATAAATTCAGTGCTTATGCAGGAGAATGCAGCTTTTGAATACATAATTAAGGATGGAGGTTCCCGGGATACAACAAATAATATAGTTAATAGCTATAGGGATCAATTTAGCAAACGACAAATAAAGTTTCGTCATATTATTAACCCTGACTCAGGTATATATGAAGCAATGAATGAAGCGGCATTACTGGCAGATGGAGAGTATCTCCTTTTTTTAAATGCTGATGATCAATTATATGATTCCAATGTAATAGATAAAGCTGTGGGATTTTTATCAAATCATACTCAATGTGATGTGTTATATGGTGACACAATAATGAAAGACGGCTGTGATGTAAGTGTTTTTAAAGGTGATATGATGCTTATTAACAGAAGAATGCCTTTTGCACATCAATCTTGTTTTGTTAAAGTAAGTGAATTTAAAAAAATGCTGTTTAACGAAAAGTATCGTATCTGCGCCGATTATGATCTGATATTATCGCTTTACCAAAATGGAAAAATATTTTTAAATATGGATACCGTGATATCGGTATATTCGTTAGGAGGAATTTCATCCACACAATTTGTTCCTAAAATGAAAGAACATTTAATGATTTTAGCAGAACATGGATTCGTGAGTCGATATTCTCCCTATATTTTTTTGAAAATGCTAGAAGCATACATGAAAACTTTTATATTGGCTTTATGCCCCAAAGCCTTATTGACTGGATTAAAAAGATTGTATAAATACAGGATAAAAAAATATGAGGAGATAAAATTATAAATGCGTGTTTTATTTATAACAAAGGGGGATTTTATAGATAAGCAAAACGAAGGCGGATTAGCCTGCAGATATCGAAATTATTATCTGCTGCAAAAAACAGCAGGAAAGAATAATGTATATGTTTGCTCTGTAGTACCTTATAAAAAAGAAAACAAGGAAAATATAAAATATATTTATGATAAACAAACATTGGTCAGCAGATATATAAACTATTTAGGTATGCGTGACGGAATTTCCAAGAGGACGGAACAGGAAATAGTAGACTATATTAGCGAAATAAATCCGGATTATATATTTTATGATGGATCAACTTGGGGAAATATTGCAGAGAAAATTAATGATAAAGAGAATACTATCGTTTTTTTTCATAATATAGAGAGGCAGTACACTTTAGAACGTGTAAAAAAAGGAAATATTTTATGCTTGCTCAGATACTGGGCTACCTGTAAGTGTGAAAGAAAACAAATAGAAAATGTGGAAAAATATATTTGCCTGAATGACAGGGATAATAAATTACTTGAAGAATATTATTCCAGGGAGGCCAATCTTATTCTGCCAATAACATTCAGTGATTTATGGAAAGCTGGAGAGTACGGTAATGAAAGAGAAGAATTTTTATTATTTGTTGGTTCTTATTTTGACGCAAATGTGCAGGGAATAAAATGGTTTGTGAAAGAAGTGCTGCCAAATATTGATTTTAATATAAAAATTGTTGGTAAAGGTATGGAGCAATTAAGGGAAAAAAAATTTCTGGAAAATGTCAGGCGGGTAGAAGTTATTGGTGGGGTGGATGATTTGGCACCTTATTATAAGAAAGCCGCAGCGGTTATTATGCCAATTTTCATGGGCGGCGGAATGAAGGTTAAAACCGCAGAAGCATTAATGAACGGCAAAACTATATTTGGGTCAAAGGAAGCTTTTGAAGGATATGATTTGGAAGATATATCCGGATTATATTTGTGCGAGGATAAGGATGCATTTATAAATGCTATAAATGATTTTAAAAATAGGGAACATGCAAACTTTAATATTAATATTCGAAATTTATTTTTAGATAAATATGAAACAGATGCATATATTAAAAAATTTTCCCGGCTTTTTATGCTGAGGGAAGGATAAAAATTCGTTATGAAAGATAAGATGAGGATAAGATTAAAAACACTTTCATATGAGTTGCAGTATTTATTCTGTAATTATTTTATTGCCAATATACCTTTTTGGTTTATACGCAGGCTTCTCTATATTTCGATGGGTATGAAAATTGGGAAAAATTCCCGTATCCTTATGAAGACAATGGTTATAAATCCCAGAGGAATAATAATAGGAAACAGGACAATTATTAATGAAAAATGTTATTTGGATGGCAGAGGAACTATTAGCATAGGGGATGATGTATCTGTTTCTCACTATACCAGAATAATAACCGGTTCTCATGATATATGTTCTTCTGATTTTCGATATATTACAAAAGCTGTAATTATTGAAAATAATGTATTTATCGGCAGCGGAGGAATAATCCTCGGAGGAGGATATTTGAAAAGAGGATGTGTAATAGCAGCAGGCAGTGTATGCAAAAGCGGTGAATATTCAGAATACGGATTATATTCAGGGGTTCCGGCAGCATTTGTTTTAAAAAGGGAAATAGAGGATGACTATCAATTGGGTGATTGGAAGCCTTGGTTTATATGAAGCATACTAATGAAGGAAAATAAGGAATGAAATATGCAATTGTTACTACCACATATAATGATGAAACTGGTATTGGAAAGTATATAGAAAATATATTGATGCAGACAATATTACCGGTAGAGCTCATAATAGCGGATGGCGGTTCCAAGGATAATACCTGTAAAATTATAAATAAATACAGTAAAGAGTTCGCGGATAAAATACAAATTAAATTATATGCGGCGGGAAGGCTGAATATTGCAGAAGGATTTAATTTGGCAATCAAATCATCTTCTGAAGAAATAATAGGAATTACCGGAGTTGGAAATCATTATCCGAATGATTATTTCGAAAAATTACTGGCTGGTATGAAAAAAAACGGCTGTGAGGTATGCTATGGGACAATCAGAGGTGAAGGACTAAATAAGTTTCAAAAAGTATATAGGCAGGCATTTCTGATACGTGATGCTCAATGTAAAATTCCTTGCAACAGAGGGGTTCTGATTAAAAAATCAGTATTTCAGAAGATAGGTTTTTTTTATGAAAGCTTTATCTATGCTGGTGAGGATGCAGAGTTTTTTGAATTAGCACAGCGCTCTGGAATTAACATGAAGTATATTGATAACGCAGAATTCGTATGGGAAACACCAAAGAATTTTAAAGAATATGTCAAACAAACTAAAAATTATACCATAGCAAAGCTGCAAATGAAAGAAACGAAGAAAATAGTACTTAATACAATTACTAAAATACTGATAATTATATTGGGTATTTTATTTATCTGCTTTAAACCATTTATAAGTTTGTTATTACTCTTTCTTTGTGGATGCCTGTTTCTGGTTCATAGTAAGATAAAAGGCATTTCTTCTATGATGCTATATTTAAACTATAAAGTTCTGACAATTATTTATACAATCAGATATGCGGAATATTTGAAAAAAAAATACAAGGTTATAAGATAGAAAGGCTGTGATGATATGAAATATTTGATATTAGGAGCTGGCCCTGCAGGATTATCATTTGCAGCTAAGTTAAGACAACTAGGCGAGGATTCCTTCTTAATTATAGAAAAAGAAAAGGAACCTGGCGGATTGTGCCGTTCTGTTACAGTAGATGGTGCACCATTTGATTTAGGTGGGGGGCATTTTCTTGACAGTTGCCGTCCTGACATCAATCAGTTTCTTTTTCAATTTATGCCTGCGGAAGAGTGGGATACATTTGATCGAATCAGTATGATTTCATTGAATAATAAATTGATTGATCATCCTATAGAAGCTAATATCTGGCAAATGGAAATCGAGGAACAAGTAAAATACCTTAAATCAGCTGCCCTTGCCGGCTGTAATTTAGGTGTGGAGATGCCGGAACAGTTTATTGATTGGATTTATTGGAAATTAGGTAAGGAAATAGCCGATAATTATATGATTCCGTATAATCGTAAGATGTTTGCGGACGAACTTAATGAATTGGGGACGTATTGGCTGAATAAGCTTCCTGCTGTAAATTTTGAAGAAATATTATTAAGCTGTCTGAAAAAGAAAGCATTTGGAAAGCAGCCCGGGCATGCGAAATTTTATTATCCGAAACATTATGGTTATGGAGAACTTTGGCTTCGCATGGGGAAAGAGTTAGAAAATCATATTGAATATAATAAATGTGCGAAAGAAATAAATTTTAATCAGAGAAATATAACTACAGAAGACGGAAGCAGGTATAAAGCAGATAACATTATAACTACAATTCCCTGGAAAGAGTGGAAGGAAATTTCAGGCATGCCGGAACATATTTTTAATAATATCAGGCAATTAAAACATTCCTCTATTGAAACACGATATTTTCCCGATAGGCTTAGTACGGATGCCCATTGGATTTATTATCCTGAGCAGGAATTGCCCTACCATCGTATTTTAGTGAGACATAATTTCTGCCGAAATAGTAAAGGATATTGGACGGAAACACGAGTGGAAAGAACAGGCATGTTTGAAGAAAGTCATGAGGGATCCCCCCGGTTCATCAATACTTATGCATATCCATTAAATACAATAAATAAAAACCGTATTATGGATGAACTTTTGAACTGGACTATTGAGCGTAGGGTATATGGCTTGGGACGGTGGGGGGAACATCAGCATTATAATTCAGATAAGGTAGTTGAATTAGCTGTTAAGTTAGCGGAACAGCTGGAAGAAAGAAATTAGCATCGGATTTTGTATGCAGGTAAATTCATGAAACTAAAGAAAAAACTTTTTAAATATCGTACAGGTCTCTTAATGACAGCGGGCTGTATAATTATTATGGTAATAACGCTTTTTTTTGTAGGAGAAAAGAATGTTCCGTATGTACTGGGAGATGAATTTGGATATTGGACTTCAGCTGCCTATTTTTTCGGGTATGACTGGAGTGGTATTGCTTCTATCAATGGTTACTTCTCCTTTGGCTATGGTTTGCTGCTTACGCCGTTATTTTTATTGAAAGATTCGGTTCTTATGTACCGTACTGCTATTGTTATGAATGCTCTTTTTTTAGTGGGCAGTTTTGTTTTGGCGTATATTGCAGGACAAAAATTGTTTCCCAAAATCAGATCTGAAATTATATTACTGCTGGCATTTGCAGCCTCGGTTTATCCTTCCTATTTGGGATATGTTCAGACAAATATGTCAGAAAGCTTATTGCTGTGTCTTAGTTGGGTTGTTATTAATTTATTGTTATCCCTTGAAAAAAGAGACACTGCTGTTAAGATAATCGGTTTAGGTATTACGGTTGGATATGCATATATGGTCCATATGAGAGCCCTTGCGTTAGTGGCAGCTTGTATCGTTTATCTGATTTACTTATTTTATCGAAAAAAGATTACTTTAAGAAATCTGTGTTTATTCTTAATTATTATATTATCCATGATAGTAATAACGCATGTGGTAAAGGCGATTATAACGTCAAATGTGTATTTGGATGGTTCTTTAAGCGGAAGCAATGATTATGCAGGGCAGTTGGGGAAAATTAAATATATTTTTACTTTTCAAGGAATGATTGATTTTATCAACAGCATATTAGGTAAATTATTTTATCTGGGGGCAGCAACTTATACGGTATTTTATTGGGGAATAGTCAGAATTTATAAAGAAATTAGAAATATCTTTAAACCTTCCGCTTTAAAAGATACGAATCATATTTATATTTTTCTGGCAGTACTGCTTATCTTTACTATTGGAATAAGCAGTATATTTATGGTGTTTGCTTCCAGAGTTGATGTGCTTATGTATGGCCGGTATAATGAACATATTTTGGGGCTTTTTATATTAGCTGGATTATATGAGATATTATATTTCTTAAAAAAGAAAACATGTACAATTATGATGATGGTACATATTTTGCTGGGGTTATTCATTGCATGGGTGATTAATAAAAATAACATAACAGATATAAATTCATTTAATATAATGGGAATATTCCGCTATATGTGTACTGGTTCCTGGGAAGTTATTAAAGATGATTATATGTACGCGATGATTTTAAGCGTGGCCGTACTTACCATTTGTATCTATATAATTTTTATTATCTTTCAGCGTTTGAAAGTAATTGCATTGGTATCTATAATAGGAATCTATTTATATGCGTATTTTGGGACTTATACAGCGATGGCCAATGGACAGTATGCAGTGCAGAATTTTAAATATAAGGAAATTTGTGAAGTAGTTGAATCTGAGGATAATGTTGTTTATTGTGTTTATTCAGAAAAAGAAGATACTGCAATAGCCGGGCTTTGGGGCGGGAGAATTCAATTTTTAAATCCTCAGTCCAAAATAGTGGCGGTGGACATTGAGAACCTGGAAACGGAGAATTGTGAGGACAGTTTGATTTTTACCAAAAGTAATTCGAAAGTATTACCTTATTTATTTGAGAATTATATAAACATTGGGAGAAGTGATGATTTTGAGATGTTTCAGGGTATGAAAATTGATGTGAGATAAAAGAAGGAGAAAATAAGTAATTGGCAGAATTGCAGGAAGTAAGGAACCAAACTAAATCACTTAAAATTAATTTGGTATTGAATGTTGTAAAGACATTTGTGTCTATGTGCTTTCCCCTTATAACATATCCATATATTACCCGGATTTTTAGTGTTGAAGATGTAGGAAAAATTAATTTTTATTTGTCGATCATTTCGTATTTTCAGCTTATAGCTTATTTCGGAATACCAACTTATGCAGTAAGCATTGGCAGCGGTAAAAGAGATAATATAAAATGCTTTAACAGGTTTGCAGATGAAGTTTATACGTTAAGTGTTTTATCCACATTTATTTCCTGCTCTCTTTTAGGAGTTATTGTAGGAAGAATTCATTCTTTTTCAGGTGAATGGAAAATATGGGTGGTGTTGTCTGTATCTATAATCTTTAATACATTGGGAGCAGAATGGCTGCTGCAGGTTTATGAAGATTATTTTTTTATGACTTTACGTTATATATTTATACAAATAGCAGGTGTGGTTTTACTATTTATATTTGTGCGGAATAGCACAGATATGACCAAGTATTTCATTATATATGTAATTCCTTGTGTACTGACAGGGTTATCAAACAGATTATATGAAAAAAGATACTGCCGGTTAAAAATCAGGATTAATAAAGAGATTCAGTTTCACTTAAAAGCCCTTTTCCCAATATTCTTTTCTAACATTGCAACAATAATCTATATAAATTCTGACATTACTATGCTTGGAATACTGTGCGGTGAAAAAAGCGTTGGCTTATATTCCATATCAACGAAAATATACAATGTTGGCAAAAACATTTTTTTTGCCATGACAGCCGTCTATGTACCCAGATTAAGTCTGTTAATACAGAAAAAAGAATTTTCTGTTTTCAGTGAGAAGGTCCATAAATTTATTATGGACATTTTGCCTTTGACAATAGCAGCAGCTGTCGGAATCATTGGTTTAGGAAGTGAACTAATTAGTTTATTTGCAGGCTTAAGTTATTTGGAGGGGGTAAAATCCCTGCATATTTTAGCAGTGGCAATCGTATTCGCTGTTTTAAATGGGATTAATACTACGATAATTCTTATACCCTTGAGAGAAGAAAAACTGGTTTTAAAGGCGACTATATGTTCGGCTGTTCTTAACCTTATGCTGAATATAATTTTATTACCGGTATATCAACAAAATGGAGCAGCGTTTACTACATTATTAGCAGAAATTCTGTTGTTCATAATAACAACAAGGAGATGTTATAACTATAATATCTATAAAAATCTGTCAAAAAAAATAATAAAGAATATTATAGCCATAATCCCTATGATCATCTGCATAATATTAATATTTAAAGTTTTCATAAAGAACATGTTTGTACGATGTATGGTGTCAACGATTGTAAGCATTGTCTGGTATATATTTATAAAAATGTTCATGGATAAAAAGGTCAGACAGGAGACCTAAAACTGAATAAATAGATATCGTCTAATAAAAGTTACATTTACTCCACCTAAAAAGATGGGATTAAAAAAGAAATAATGAATGGTTATAAATATGAAAATATATGCAGAATATCTTAAAAGTTTAAAGAATACTATTTTTCCTGAATCCAGCGATAATACCTCTGTGATTGCAGATTATTATATCCGTATTATGCTTTTTCTTTATCCTATGTATTTAGCACAGGATCAAATATGGGGATTGTTTACTGACAAAGAAATTATTTATTTTATATTATCGCTGCTGTCAATTATTTTATCTTTTGTATTACTTCGAAAGCGAAAAGTTAATCAGTTTCGAATGAAATTTATAGATATTTATTTAATTTTACTGGCGATTGTAATGGTAATGATGATTACTGTCCGTCTTATCCGCAAAGATATGGATATTGAGAGTGAAATTTTATTATTATGTTTTTTTATTACATATTTTCTTGTACGTTCTATCAATTCAGGTTATAAATATTATCTTAGCCTGCTTATGATTTCCGCCGCGTTTCTATATGCGGGAATGATAAAATATTGTTTGACCGGAACAGAAAGTTTGTTTGGAGTGGAAGCAATGCTTCGGCAGCCGGAAGGCACAGCAACTTGGCTGATACTTGCATGCTGTATCAGTATTTTGCTCTATAGTAAGGAAGTAAAAAAGTCATGGAACATATTTTACCTTTTTATGTCTGCAGCAGGATTCCTGTTACTTTTTCTATATGGAGATATGATTGCAGCATGTATCGTATGGATAATAATTTTGATAGTCCCATTTATATTTGATGCTACAGTAAATTTAATTAAGAAAAATCTTATCTTGTGCTTTATGTTTTTCTTTCTGTTCAGCTGTATTCCTTTATTTCAGAATATAAGCGGAGAATTGTTGGAGTATCCGTATAATTCTTTGAATGGAATAATCATTTTGCTATTCCTTTCTATTGCGGGTCTGTTTATATGTAATTACTGGACAAAGATTCCTAAGGATATTAATCCCGAAATAATTATAATGAAAAAATTCCGACGCTGGTATGGACAGGTATTGATGGTAACTGGAATTGTGCTTGCCGTCTGTATTCTCACAAGCCGTCCGATATCTGATTTACCAGAGAAATTTGGTATTAGGATCCTAAAAATATTCAGTGCATCTTTAGTATTGTCTATCCAGGCTAATAAAAGTTTTTTCCAGTTCTTACTGGAGGAATATGGCCTCATGGGCGGTATATTTTGGATACATTTAACAATTATTATTATTAACAGACTGCGAAAGCAGTGGAAAAAAGAAGATTCTACAGTGAAAATTCTTATAGTAATATCGGTAATATTTCTTGTACAGACTTTTTTTTACCAACTTCAGCCAATCAGTACGCCTATGTATGTGATTGTTCTGACATTCGCTTTGTATGCTAATCGTTCGAAGGATAAGGAGGTAATAAAAGTCAATGACTAAAAATAATGCCAAAGCAAAATTAGTTGTAACAATAGTCGGCATCGGGTATGTAGGCCTCAGCAATGCAGTTCTTTTAGCACAGCATAATAAAGTTTATGCCGTGGATATTCAGCCGGAGAGAGTAAATGCAGTTAATAATCGCTGTTCCCCGATTATGGACAAGGAACTAGAAGAATATTTTGCAGTAAAGGATATGGATTTAACTGCAGTTATGGATGGTATACAAGCCTACCGCGACGCCGACTTCATCATCATCTCCACCCCCACCAACTACGAGCCGGTCAAAAATTACTTCGACACCTCCTCCGTAGAGTCAGTCATCGAGGAAGTCCTGAAAATCAACCGTGAAGCCACCATCATCATAAAATCCACCGTCCCTGTAGGCTTTACAGAATCCGTCCGTAAAAAATACAATACCCGCAACATCCTCTTCAGTCCCGAATTCCTGCGGGAAGGCCATGCCCTTTACGATAATCTCTACCCCTCCCGCATCATCGTCGGAGCCCCGCAGGATGACGCGGAAATGGTGCAGAAAGCCCACCAGTTCATCTCCCTGTTGGAAGAAGGCGCCCTCAAAAAAGACATCCCCACCCTGGTCATCAATCCCACGGAAGCCGAGGCAGTAAAACTCTTTGCCAACACCTACTTAGCCCTCCGTGTCTGCTTCTTCAACGAACTGGACACCTATGCGGAAGTCCATGGCCTCAACACCAATCAGATTATCCTGGGCGTAGGCCTTGACCCCAGGATCGGCAGCCACTACAACAATCCTTCCTTCGGCTACGGAGGCTACTGTCTTCCCAAGGACACCAAGCAGCTCCTGGCTAACTACAAAGATGTCCCGGAAAACATCATAGAAGCCATCGTAGAATCCAACCGTACCCGCAAGGATTTCATTGCAGAACGCATTCTGGAAAAAGCAGGATTCTATGAAAACAGTGCCCGGGATGCAAATGCGGCAGGCGGCCGGAAAGTAACCATAGGCATCTACCGCCTCACGATGAAAACCAACTCCGATAACTTCCGGCAAAGCTCCATCCAGGGAGTTATGAAACGGCTGAAAGCAAAAGGTGCCACAGTCATCATATATGAACCGGCGCTGAAGGAAAAGGAGTTTTTCGGTTCACAGGTATATGAGGATTTTAATGAGTTCACGGAGAAAAGTGACTGCATCGTAGCAAACCGCTATTCCAGCGAACTGGCCGATGTATGGGACAAGGTATATACAAGAGATCTTTACCATCGTGATTAGTCCTGTCCCGCCGCTTCAAATTGCATATTTTTGATTCAAATTTCCCCATATTTGACTGGTCATCCTCCTGCATTTCCGCTATGATATAATTGTGGTAAAAATAGAGAAAGTCTCTTTTAAACAATAGGAAACAGGAGGGTTAAGCAATGAATGGAACTATGAAAACAGCAGTCATGACCGGTATTTCCCAGGTGGAAATACAGCAGCGTCCGATACCCGTACCTGCCGATGATGAGGTACTGGTAAAGGTGGAATATGTGGGAATCTGCGGCTCCGATCTTCATTATTACGAGTCAGGAAGAATCGGGAATTTTATCGTGGAACCGCCTTTTGTGTTGGGGCATGAGGCCGGCGGCACTGTTGTGGAAGTCGGGGCAGGGGTTAAGGACCTTAAGGTTGGTGACAGAGTCGCTCTGGAACCGGGAAAGACCTGCGGACATTGTGAGCATTGTAAAGAAGGAAAATATAATCTGTGTGAGGATGTAATATTCTTTGCAACGCCTCCTGTTGACGGTGTATTTCAGGAGTATGTGGCGCATGAGGCGGGACTTTGCTTCAGGCTGCCTGATAATATGAGCACTATGGAAGGGGCGTTGATTGAGCCTCTGGCGGTGGGAATGCATGCAGCGAACCAGGGCGGGGCCCATTTGGGACAGACCGCAGTGGTGACGGGAGCAGGCTGTATCGGTTTATGTACGCTGTTATCTCTTCGCGCGATGGGAGTTTCCAAAATCATCGTTGTTGATATCATGCAGAAGCGTCTGGACAAGGCTCTGGAGCTGGGGGCTGATTATGTTATCAATGGAAAAGAAGAGGATACGGTTGCCCGCATCAGAGAGCTTACAGGAGGCAAAGGCTCTGATCTGGGAATTGAGACGGCGGGAAGCCAGATCACGGCGTCACAGCTGATTCAGGCGGCTAAAAAAGGTTCTACCATCGTTTTTGTTGGCTACAGCGCATCCGGCGAAATGACGCTTCCTATTGGAATGGCTCTGGATAAAGAACTGAATTTCAAAACCGTATTCCGTTACAGAAATATTTATCCTATGGCAATCGAAGCGGTTTCCAGCGGGCGTATTAATATTAAAAATATCGTTACAGATTACTTTGAACTGGATGATATCAAAAATGCTCTGGATTCCTGTGTCAATAACAAAGCGGAAATTGTTAAAGGGGTAATAAAGGTCTGCTAGTCCGCCATGGATGCTGTCTTTGGCAGGAAAAGAATATAAAAAGACAGAAGGGGCGGTTCAATGGTGGGCCGTCCCTTCATTAAAAATATACGGAATTATAGGTCTATTTTTTCATTTCTTATTAAAAATCTTTCTTCAAATTCTTCCGGCGGCATGGGCCGGTAATATACATAGCCCTGTACATAATCACAATCCAGCTCTTTAAGAAACTCTACATATTCCTGTGTTTCCACTCCTTCTGCCACTGTTTTCATATGCAGCTCCTGTGCGGTCTGCAGGACATGGCGAAGCAGGATTTTTTCCCGACTGTCCGTAACATTTCGGAAAAGGGAGCGGTCGATTTTCAGAGTGGAGATGTCGGAATTAGTCAGGACACTGAAGGAGGAATAGCCGCTTCCGAAGTCGTCCAGTGAGCAGGAAAAGCCGAAATCCTTGATTTCGGAAACGACCTCTTTTACCCGGTCTACCTGGTTGAGCACGATGCTTTCCAGAAGCTCAAATTCAATACAGTCTTTCGGACAAGGAGATTTGTCATAGCGTTCCACATAATCCTTGAAAAAGTAACGGTAATCAAAAGCACATCGGGACAGGTTTACGCTGATGTGTATCTTTCGCCCGTATTTTTGGATCCACTGATTAATCTGTGCGCAGATTTTTTCAAAGATGCACAGATCCACTTCTTCAATCAGACCGTTTTCCTCCAGGCTGGGCAGAAAACTGACGATAGGAATCATTCCCTTTTCCGGATCTATCCAGCGTACGAGGGCTTCGGCACGTGTGACCTCGCCGGTTTTCAAATCAACCTTCGGCTGCAGGTAATAGGTGATGTCTCCGCGTTCCAGAGCGGGACGGATGCTTTGCTCCAGATCAAAATAGCGAAGATTATTATCTTCATAGGTCAGGCCGTAGATTTCAAAATGGGAATTTCGGAAAGCGCTTTGCGGACATTCACTTCTGCAGATATCCGCATTGTATTGGGCAGTATAGAAATCAACGGGAGTCTGAGGCAGAGGAAACACACCCATGCCTGAAAAAATCTTGCCATGGAAAGGTTCAAAGGGCATGTCCCGGATGACACGGTTCATCTCGATTATACGATGGAAAAATTCATCGTAATCTTCGGGATAATGCATGAGTATATTATAATAATCCAGATGTATCTGAGCGATGTATTCATCTTCCTCCAGATAATTATCCAGAACCTCATAAACCTTTTCCACCAGCAGATCTCCAAGACTGCGGTCATTAAGCCGGTTAAAAATACGGAACCGTTTGATCTTCAGGCTTACCAGCGCATATCCGGGTATCCGTGATTCGCAGATCTGGCCGTATTTTTCCATAATCCACTGTTCGTTTTTCATGTCCTTCATCAGTAATATCTATCCCCCGCAGCATAATATGGTTTCATGAGAAAGTATCCTCAGTCTTTCAATCATTGTAGCATATTCCGGGACGTAATTATAGCTATATTTCAGCGAGGATTAATTCCCGGCAGCTCTTGACTCTTCTATATAAAGAGACTATGATTAATATACAGACATAAGGAAAAACGTGGTTCCCGCAAACAATATTTCACTTAGAGAAAAGAGGTTGAGGATTATGATGGGAACGATTTATATTTTATTGGATGGTGTTTTTCTTTTGTTGCTTTTTGCCTACCTGACAAGAAACACGGAAGCGGGGAAAGGCTTTTGGAGTAAGGCATATCACATGCTTTTGCTTGGATGGCTGAAGGTGGATATCGCGATGGCTCAGGGAATGGAATATGTGCGTATAAGCCTTGCCCATATTTTTAAGAGCTATCATTACAGCACCGGAGGTGCCGAGAATATCCGCCGGAAGAAGGAGTATCTCAGGGAATTCCGCCAGGATCATAAGGGCGGCGCGGAGTATTATCGGAAAAGAGAAAAATTCAACAGGAAGATTCCTGAATAAATAGGGCAGGGGTGATAACCCTGACCTGTAATATAATAGAGAAAGGGCAGCGAGCCGCGGATATCATCCGGGAGCGCTGCTCTTTTCTTTGTCATTAATCCACTTTTCAGATAGGCGGTACGGTTTCAGGCAGATTTGTTATCCCAGGGCAAAGCAGTAGATAACGGCGATCAGGATGCCAAGAAGGGCGCCGGCCAAAACCTGCAGGGGAGTGTGGCCTACGAATTCCTTCAGCTTTTCTTCATAGGAAAGCGGTTTTCCCATATTACTGAAAAAAGAGATCATTTCGTTGATGACCTGGGCTTGGATTCCGGTTTCGCGGCGGACACCGCGGGCATCATACATGACGATAATAGCCAGGATGGCTGAAACGGCAAACTGGAAGCTGCCGCCCCCGTATTGGATACCGGCCGCCGTGGCGAGGGCACAGACGGTTGCGGAATGGGAACTGGGCATTCCGCCGCTTCCCACAAGCCGTTCCGCATCAAAGGTTTTGTTGATCAGGGCATAAATGATTGTTTTTAAGATCTGTGCGACGAACCAGCCTGTAGCTGCAGCCATAAATACCACATTGTAAACCAGTGAATTTAAAAATCCCATAAAAATCTCCATTCCGTTGAAGCATAATAAATGTCGGCAAAAGCCGCAACTATGCACATTCTACCTTTTTTCGACACGAAATGCAACTGTCTTTGCACCGGGCTATAATATTTTTGTTACAGCAGAGGGTATCGCTGAACTGTAACAGATTTAAACTGTATGAAAGAGAAGCAAACAAAGTGGTGAGTCAGCGCAGTTTATGCTATGATAAAAAAGAAAGATTGGCGGGAAAATGGGAGGGGATATTTACGGAAACAGAAAAGAAAAAAACATGGAGCCTGAACCGTATGGTGGTCCTGATTATGATGGCGGGCTATGCGGCCCTGTTAATCCTGCTTTCCTGTATGGATTATTATCTTGTGGCGGATTATCAGAACCGGGGCAGGGAAAGGGAGAGCGGGCTTCTGGCGGAGGCTGCGGAAGGCGTGGAGAAGGCCGCCAAGGATTTGGATGAAATCCTTTATGATATTTATGCCAAGAACAAGAACTTCGAGGCGCTCACTACGCTGCAGGAGGAAACGGTGGAGTACAGTAATGCATATGAGCTGTTTGACGCTATGAAAAGCAGGCTGTTTCTACAGGAAAATATGCATGGTGTCTATATTTTTTACGGAGCGTTCCAGAAGTGTCTTTTTCAATGTGATAAGGAGATTGTATCGTTTGATTCCCAGATGGAAATCAAGGACAGGCTTTCCGTTCAGCTGAGCCAGTCCAGAAATGGCGGGGTATGGCAGACTGTCGTGACAACAGATGGAGTTTTCCGTATGCTCACCTATAAAAGGGGAAATACTGCCGTATGCGGTGTTTTCAGCATGAATGACAGGATGGAGGGGCTGAAGCATGCTGTCGGGGAAGGGGCCGGCGTATACATCGTGGAGGATGGAATGCTGAACGGTATTGATGGGAAAGAGGACAATCTTGGGATTGTGGAGGAAACAAAGAAGCAGGAGAAGGTATTCCGCTATTGGAGGGATAATCAGTATGTATATGGCCGGCGGATTGAAAACAGCAGTATGTGGCTGTGTATGAGCATACCGTGTAAAATCTGGACATATATGAATGTACCGCAGCTGTTATTGCTCATAGTGACTGCATTTTCGGTTCTTGCGGTGTTCTGGCTCTACCGGTTTATCCGCAGGGAGCTGGTATGGCCGCTGCGTGATCTGACAGAAACCATGAACCGAATCCGGCAGGGAGAGTGGAATGCCAGAACCGGCGCAAGCGGGCACCTGAAGGAAATCCAGGAAGTCGGTGAAACCCTGACGGCCATGGTATCTGAAATTGAAAAGCAGAAAATGCTGTCTTATGAGGAAACCATCGAAAAGCAGAAGGCACAGATGCAGTATCTCCAGCTTCAGCTGAAGCCGCATTTTTATCTGAATGGCCTGAAAACGCTGAATGCCCTCACCCTGGCAAGGGACTGGGAAAAATCCCAGGAGCTGATTCTGCATATATCGGAGCATCTGCGCTATCTTCTGCAGACGGATCGGGAGCTGGTGACGCTGGGTGCGGAACTGAATTATGTGCGCAATTATGTGGAACTGCAGAAATCCATGACGGGGCGGCCTGTGGTCTGTGAGATTCAGGAGGAAGAGGGGGCCGCGGACTTTCTTGTGCCTACGCTGTGTGTGCAGACTTTTGTGGAAAACAGCGTGAAGTATGCCAAGCTGGGCGCGCCGGGGCTGGAGCTTTTTATTCAGGTATGTGTGCAGCTGCTTCAGACGGAGGACGGCGTTTATGTGGATATTATGGTGTCGGATAACGGCAGCGGCTACCCGGAGAATATTCTGGAGGAAATCAACGCGGATGCCCAGAAGGGAATACGCAGTGTGGGGATAAATAACCTGAAAAGAAGATGTGCTCTTATTTATGAGGGAAAAGCAGAGTATAATTTTTATAACGGCAGCGGTGCGGTGAGCGAGCTGATTTTGCCGGGAGTGAATCCGGGCGGGCTTGAAGTGAGGGGAAAAGCGGATGAACGTATTGATAGTTGATGATCAGAAAGCGATTGTGGAGAGCTTAAGGGAAGGGATCCGATGGGAAGAGCTGGGTGTGGAAAAGGTATATACGGCCTGCAGCGCAAGGGAGGCCAAGCTTGTGCTGGTAAATTTCCCGGTGGATGTGATGCTCAGCGATATAGAGATGCCGGAGGAAGACGGCCTGGAGCTGTGCCAGTGGGCAAAAGAAAGGCTGCCCGCGCTGGAATGCATTTTCCTGACCTCGCATGCGGATTTTTCCTATGCGAGAGAGGCGATACGTCTGGGAAGCTTTGACTATATTCTTCAGCCGGTCCGATATGAGGAAGTGGAAGCGGTTTTGCGGAAAGCGGAGGGAAAAATCAGGGAAAATCAAAGTGTCCGGCAGCTGCAGAATACAAGGAAGCTGGTGGTGGAACAGCGGGATACCATTCTGGAAGCCATCTGCATGAAGCTGCGCCAGGGGCGGGAAGGGGACGCGGAACAGATTTTAAGCACACTGAAGGAACTGCTGCAGCCGGATTTTAAAAAGTTTTCTTTTTACCCGGCAGTGGTGCGCATTATAAAATGGAAACGGATCATCAACACCTGGGATGATAAGCTGGTGCGCCTTGTTATCAGGAATGTGCTGGAAGAGCTTTTTGCCGCGGCCCATGGGGTGACCTGCATAGCTTCCATGCAGGATGGCAGCTTTGTTATTCTTGCGGCTGTGGAAGACAGTCTTTTTGATGAAGAAAAATGGGAAGTGGGCCTGAAGGAATTCTATGATTTTGTGGAGGCTCAGATGGATTTTTCCATTGCGGTATATATGGGGACGAAGCTGCCGGCATCAGAAGAAGAAAGCCATGGACCGGCATTCGGAGGAATGCTCACTTATCTTGCAGGGGTGGGAGAGGAACTGAACCCATCGGGGAAAAGCGGCATTTTCAAGCTGGCGGACGGCGCCGGAGAAGAAGCAGAAGGCAACGAGGGGGAGGCGGAGCCTGTTCAAAAAGCGGTTTCCTATATCAAGGCGAATCTGAATAAGAATATATCACGTACCGATGTGGCCGAACTGGTGCATCTGAATGAGGAATATTTTTCCAGGCTGTTTAAGCAGCAGACGGGGGAAACCTTTAAGGATTATATTCTTTTGGAAAAAATGAATATGGCCAGGACGCTGTTGGAACGATCCAATCTTTCTATCAGTATTGTGGCCTCCAAGGTGGGATACGATAACTTTTCCCATTTTTCCAAGATGTTTAAAAAACTGACGGATATGACGCCTCAGGAATATCGGAAGGAGCACCAGAAATAAAGAACCTTGTAAATGTACGGATGCTTTGCGTATAACGGGATATACTGATACCATAGTTATCTGAAAAAAGGAGATATGTACATGGTATTCGATGCCGTATATTATGAGCCGGACAGCCTGAAATATGAGCTGGGGCTGCATCTGATGGAGCAATATCCGGATATTCCCTGGATTCCTATTGAAAGCCATAATTCGATAAAGGAAATGCAGGAAAAGCCCAATTCGGAATTCGGGCATATGAAGCGAAATCTGATAATGGGAATCCGGAAAACCCATAAATATGTGGAGAATCATAAGGTATCCGACTATCTGGTACCCTTTACCTCTTCCGGCTGCACCGCTATGTGCCTGTATTGTTATCTGGTCTGCAACTATAATAAATGTGCGTATCTCCGGCTTTTTGTGAACCGGGAACAGATGCTGGACAGGCTGCTGAGACGTTCCCTCAAGGAGCCGGGACAAACTTATGAAATCGGAAGCAACAGTGATCTGGTGCTGGAGAATACCATAACCGGAAATCTGCTGTATACGATTCCTCGTTTTGCAGAGGAAGGAAACGGCAGCCTTACTTTTCCTACTAAATTCCATATGGTGGAGCCCCTGCTTTCGCTGAATCATAGGGGGAAGGTGATTTTCCGTATGAGTGTGAATCCGCAGCCGATCATCAGCCGAATTGAACTGGGGACATCCTCTTTGAAGGAGCGGATTCAGGCGGTGAATCAAATGTGTGAAGCAGGATATCCCTGCGGGCTTTTGATCGCTCCTGTTATTTTGACGGATGGATGGAAGGATATGTACCGTGAGCTTTTAGAAGAACTGGAGGCAGGGCTGTCGGATAAAATGAAGAAGACAATGTTTCTGGAAATTATTCTCATGACCTACAGCTATGTCCACAGGGCCATAAACGCAGAAGCTTTTCCCGCGGCTCCGGATCTGTACAGTAAGGAGCTGATGACCGGAAGAGGAAGGGGCAGATACTGCTACCGGCAGGAAGCCCGGGCGGAGGCCGAAGCCTTTTTGCGCAGCGAGATCAGAAGGGTTCTGGGTACCGTGCCTGTTTTGTATATCAGCTGAAGCTACTGTGAATAATAAGCTGAGAAAGATTTTCAATAAGAAATAAGAGTGGTTCTTGTGTCTGTATGAAAAATTGGATATAATAGGATTTAGATAAATCATACCAAAATGGTAGGAAATATCTGAATCCTTTTTTATTTTATAGAAACAAAACGGAACGGTTGAAGGATATATGACTTCAATCTTCCTGATTGAAAGGTGCACGACACTGTGCAGACAGGAGTAAATATGATAAATATTCAGAAAGCGGCAATCATAGGATGCGGGTTTGTGGGTGCTTCCGCCGCATTCAGCCTGATACATAAGGGGCTTTTTTCAGAACTGGTATTGATCGATGCCAATCATAAGAAGGCGGAGGGAGAAGCCATGGATTTGAGCCATGGACGTCCTTTCGTTAAGCCGGTCAAAATTTATGCGGGAAGCTTCGATGATATCAGCGACTGTTCCCTGATTATCATAACGGCGGGAGCAAACCAGAAACCGGGAGAAACAAGGCTGGATCTGGTACATAAAAATGTGGCAATTTTGAAGTCCATCATACCGGAAATTACGGGAAGAGGATTTGAGGGGATTTTAATGATTGTGGCCAATCCCGTGGATATCCTTACCTATGCGGCGCTCAAAATATCCGGCTATCCCAAGGAGAGGGTTATCGGCAGCGGCACGGTGCTGGATACGGCCCGGTTCCGGTATCTGCTCAGCGAGCATCTGCAGGTGGACAGCCGAAGCGTCCATGCGTTTATTATCGGAGAGCATGGGGACAGTGAATTGGCTGTATGGAGCGGGGCAAATGTGTCGGGAATTGATATCAACAGCTTTTGCGAACTGAGAGGGTATTATGATCACATGGAATCCATGGAGAAAATCTACCGGAATGTACGTGACAGCGCATACGATATCATAGAGCGGAAAGGGGCTACATATTACGGAGTGGCCATGGCTGTCAGCCGGATCACGGAAAGCATTATCCGTAATGAACATTCTGTAATGCCGGTATCCAGTTATATTGACGGTCCCTATGGACTGACGGATATCTGTCTCAGCGTTCCTACGATCGTCGGTCAGAATGGTGCGGAAAAGGTTCTGGAAATTCCTCTCAACGAAAGTGAGAAGAAGCAGTTATGTGATTCCGCCGGAGAACTGAAAAAAATAATAGAAAATTTAGAGCTGTAAGGAAGAATCAATACAGGAGTATGTGCGTACCCTGTATTGTGGCGGACAATTGAAACATTTCTCCCGGCCAGGCGGCTGCACCGCAGGAACAGGCGGAGATTTTACAGGAAAGGAATAATTATGGATAAAAAATATTTGGAAGTTGAAAAAGTATCAGGAAGGGAGATCATTGACTCCAGAGGAAATCCCACAGTGGAAGCGGAGGTTACGCTTGCAGGCGGTATTATCGGCAGAGGCGCAGCGCCCAGCGGCGCGTCCACAGGTGAATTCGAAGCACTGGAATTGAGAGACGGTGATAAATCCCGTTTTGGAGGAAAAGGTGTCAGCAAAGCCGTACATAATATCAATACGACAATAAACGGAGTGCTGAAAGGTATGGATGCTTCCGATATTTATGCTGTGGATGCCGCCATGCTGAAAGCGGACGGAACCAGGGATAAATCCGGGCTGGGAGCCAATGCCATACTTGCCGTATCCATTGCCTGTGCAAGGGCGGCCAGCCTTGCGCTGCAGATTCCTCTTTACCGTTTCCTGGGGGGCGTAAATGCCAACCGTCTTCCGGTTCCCATGATGAATATTCTGAATGGGGGCGCTCATGCGGCAAACACGGTAGATGTCCAGGAATTTATGATCATGCCGGTTGGTGCAGAAAGCTTCCGGGAAGGCCTGCGCTGGTGTACGGAAGTCTTCCACGCACTTGCTTCTTTGCTGAAAGCGAGAGGACTTGCCACTTCTGTTGGTGATGAGGGCGGCTTTGCCCCGGATCTGTCCAGCGATGAAGAAGCGATTCAGCTCATTCTTGAGGCCGTGGAAAAAGCGGGCTATAAGCCAGGGACTGATTTTGTGCTGGCAATGGATGCGGCATCCAGTGAATGGAAGGGAGAAAAGAAGGGGGAATATCTGCTTCCTAAAAGCGGGATGAAATTTACCTCCGGACAGCTTGTGGAGCATTGGAAATCCCTCTGTGACAAATATCCGATTTACTCCATCGAAGACGGACTGGATGAGGAGGACTGGGAAGGCTGGCAGATGATGACCAGGGAACTGGGAGAAAAGGTGCAGCTGGTGGGAGATGATCTTTTTGTTACCAATACGGAACGGCTGGAAAAGGGCATTTCTCTTGGCTGCGGGAACTCTATCCTGATTAAGCTCAACCAGATCGGAACGGTTTCCGAGACGCTGGAAGCGGTTAAGATGGCTCATAATGCCGGATATACCGCTATTTCTTCCCACCGTTCCGGGGAAACGGAGGATACCACAATTGCGGATTTGGCGGTGGCGCTGAATACCTGCCAGATAAAGACCGGAGCGCCGAGCAGAACGGAGCGTGTGGCAAAATATAACCAGCTTCTCCGCATTGAGGAAGAGCTGGGAGAAAGCGCCGTGTATCCGGGGTTTAACGCCTTTCGTATTAAAAGATAGCTCCCCCTTAAGACATTGAGGCGGGCCTGTGAATGTGCAGGCCCGCTTTGTCACTATACAAAAATATCTTCAGATAGTTTAATCTATTTACAGAAAGAGAGCGTGAGGTTAAAATGGAGGTATATCTAGAGGGAAAGTGGGGAACTTCCTGATAAGAATATCAAAGGTAATTATTTGTCAGGTCAGCATATTTATTGTAATGATTATACGAAATGATTCAGGAGTATAAAATCCCATTGTCCGGGTGATTAAAAATATTTTTTTGCATGTGACTGTGAAGGAACTAAACAGTTGCTATTAAAAAATAATAAAGAGAGGGATTGAGAGATATGGGAGAACATGAAGTAAAGGTAAAAAGTCTCCAGAAAGCATTGGAAATTTTGAACTGTTTTATAAATAAGCCTAGGCTTGGAGTTACAGAAATCAGTGAAATGCTTGACTTGAACAAAAGTAATGTCCATAATATTTTATCCACATTTAAGTCTATGAATTATTTGGAGAAGGATGAAGAAAGTGGCAAATATTCCCTTGGAATTGGTGTGTTCGAACTTTGCCAGTCTGCAGGCGACCGTTTTAGTATCAGGAATATAGTCATGCCGTTTATGCAGGAAATTGCGGATACGACGGGGGAGATGGTATATCTTGCTGTGCCTCATGAGGATGAAGTAATCTATCTGGAAGCTATTTATCCTGTGGAATCCTTCAATTTAATGCGTGTGATTCTGGGAGAACGGGCGCGTATGTTTTGTACTGGAATTGGGAAAGCAATGATGGCATATTTGCCTGACGGGATTCGGGAGGAATATATTACCAGAGATTTACCTGCATATACTGAAAATACAATTACAGATAAGGATAAACTTAGAGAAGAATTGCAAAAAACAAAACTGAGAGGATATGCAGTAGATAATATGGAGCATGAATTTGGGGTGAAATGTGTGGCTATGCCCATTTTTAATCGAAGAGGCAATATTGAAGCGGCTATCAGTGTAAGTGGTCCATCTTTGCGTTTCTCTACGGAAAGAATAGAAGAAATTGCTGCCGTTATGAATACATATGTTAAGAAAATACAGGAAAGATTGTAAAAAAGATATTTGTTTGTTGAAAAATACCAAAAAGAGAAGGATAGAATTGTGGCTTTTATGAATTGATGAAAAAGCTTCTTCATGATATATTAAAATTAGTTTATCAAATAAAGAACGCCGTTCTCTATTATAGAACATCATGTTCTTTATTTTTTAATCATAATAAAGAACACGGTTCTATATTAGAGAACGAAATGGAGGAATAAGATGATAGATTATTTTCCAGGAGGTGTATGGCCTGTTATGCTTACACCATTTACAGAAAATAATGAAGTGGATTACGTAGGCTTGGCTGCATTAACAGAGTGGTATATTAGTCAGGGGGCAAATGGTTTATTTACAGTTACGCAGTCCAGCGAAATGTTTTTTTTGTCACTTGAGGAACGGGTTAAAGTTGCAGCTTTTGTAAAACAAAGAGTGGCTGGGCGTGTACCAGTTATTGCATCGGGGCATATTTCAGACAGTATAAAGATGCAGGTAGAAGAGATAATTCAAATTGATCAAACAGGCGTGGATGCTGTGATTTTGGTGACAAATCGTTTGGCGGGATCGGATGAGAGTGATGAAAAGTGGCTTCGGAATCTGAAAGAATTACTTGCTCAGATTCCGAATGACATAAAGCTTGGATTGTATGAATGTCCGTATCCTTATAAAAGGGTAATGAGTGTTAAAATGATGGAATGGTGTGTTAAATCCGGACGTTTTTATTTCCTGAAAGATACCAGCTGTGATATGGAAAATATACGGATGAAACTACAAATATGTAAAGATAGCTATCTCAAGTTATATAATGCGAACACAGCGACTCTTTTGGAAACGTTGAAGTATGGTGCTTCAGGGTATAGCGGTGTTATGGCAAATATGCAATGCAGGTTATATGAGAAAATTTGTAGAGACTTTAAACATAAAGAAATGATACAGCTTTCTGAAGTGTTGACAATGTGTGCGATGATTGAAAAGCAGTGGTATCCTGCAAATGCCAAATATTACCTGCAGTTAGAAGGGATTCCGGTTTTGACAAAGTGTAGGGTGCAGGATGATAATAAACTGACAGATACATGGAAGAATGAAGTTAAAATGCTTAAAAATATCACTGAAAAATTGGAAAAGGAATTTCTGGGAGGGTGAGAGACAATGTTGGATCAAAGGTTTGCATGGAATAATAAAGTAGATTTTCCCCGGCATGGGGATAAACCAACTGGAATGAAAGCGACGATAGTTCATAAAGCGGATGCTGCATTTCCTTTCCTACATGATACTATGGTGGTTCCACTTTTGGGAAAAATTTTTATGGCTTGGTATAACTGCAGTGAAGCAGAAATTGTAGGCAGAACGGTGATTAGAGGATGCTGGTCGGATGATGGAGGAGAGCATTGGTCCATTCCAGAAATAATTGCAGAAGATGTGACTGAAGAAGGGCTTCATTATGTTCCAGTTACATTTCATGAGTTTGAAGGAAAAGCTTATGCATATATTACCATAATGAAATCTCATGATAGGCCACTCGGATATGAGTGTAGGGTATATGAAACCGGTTTATGGAATGTAGTAAAAAAGTATGAGGATCCTTTATTGTTTAATACCTTGATTCAGGAACTTCCTAATGGAATGATAGCTGCGGCTGGACGTATTGCTTCGCGAACGGGTGAATTGCCCCTGATACCATCAGTAATGTTGGCAGAAAAACAAGAACCGGCCACATGGCGGATTCAGAGATTGCCAGGACCATGGCTGACAGGTGACTATAGTTTACCCTATCCAGAAACAGCTCTTTTGATTCAAGATGGACTTCTTACCGCGATAGTTAGAGGAGAAGAGAAGGCAGAAGCCTATTTCAGCCAAAACCAAGGAATAGATTGGGAGGGGCCTTATGATACAGGGCTTCCGGTAGCTGGATCAAAGATGTATGGCGGTATGTTATCTAATGGCATTAAATATTTTATTTTTAATCAGAGAACGGATACAAATGATAGAAGCAGGCTGGTTATGATTATACAACCGAAGGATAAAAAATGTTTTACACGATTGTATGTTCTTCAAGAAGGATATAATAAGAAATTAGATGCGGGACCATATTGGCATTATCCATGTGCCTGTGAGTATAAAAATATTTTATTTATATCATGTACTTCTTCATCTGAAGAAAAGAATGTACGACATGGTATTTTATTTAGAATCCCTATTGAGAATTTATGAAAAATTTATGTGAATAAAGGAGGAGTCTCAGTGGTAAGTGGAAAGAAAAATAGGATTCTAAAATCTTATAAAGCAAAGAAGAAATTGAGAAATAATTGGGAACTGTATCTTTTTGTATTACCTGCTTTAATATATATTATCTTTTATTGTTATTATCCAATGTATGGTGTACAGATAGCTTTTAAAAACTATCGGGTTAGCGAAGGGATTACTGGCGGAGAATGGGTCGGCCTGGAACATTTTGTTAAATTCCTTAGTAATCCGGTCAGTTGGGAATTAATACGTAATACTTTATCAATCAGTATTTTGTCTCTGGTGATTGGATTCCCAGCACCAATTTTATTTGCACTTATCATAAACGAGTTAAAACATAAGAAATATAAGCGAGTAGTTCAAACGATTTCTTATGCACCTCATTTTATATCTACAGTAGTGTTAGTGAGTATGCTTACGGTCTTTCTGGATCCTTCTACTGGGATAATTAATAAACTATTTGGAATGATTGGGATGGGGCCGTTTAAATTCATGAGCAGCTCTGGTTTATTTGCCGGAGTGTATGTTGTTAGTGATATCTGGCAGCATGTAGGATGGAATGCAGTAATTTATCTGGCGGCATTGGCGGGAATAGATTATGAGCTGCATGAAGCAGCAATGATGGATGGGGCCAGCAGATTAAGAAGAATTTGGCATATTAATTTACCGGGAATTTTACCGACAATTGCAATTCTATTGATTTTACAGACGGGCAATCTAATGAGCGTAGGATTTGAAAAAGTTTTTTTAATGCAGAATCCATTAAATTTAGAGTCATCCGAGATTATTTCCACATTTGTTTACAAAATGGGATTGCAGTACCGGCAATATAGTTATTCAACTGCGATTGGACTTTTTAATTCCGTAGTAAATTTAATTTTATTGGTTTCCGTTAATTTTTGTGCTAAAAAGGTCAGTGGATTCGGGTTGTGGTGAGGGGTAAAGGAAAGGGCAGTACTTTCAATCAATTTGGTTTGTTGGTGCGCTATGACGCACGGATGGGAGCATAGATGAAACATAGTGGGCTGAACGATAAGCTCTTTGATATGATAGCTATTATCATAAGCGGATTATTACTGATAATAACACTTTATCCTCTTATTTATGTATTAAGTGCTTCTTTTAGTGATCCGGTAATAGTTACAAAAGGTGAACTATGGTTATTGCCGAAAGGATTAACGCTTGATGGTTATAAAGCAATATTTGATTATAAGCCGATTTGGGTGGGATACCGCAATACTCTTTTTTACTCTGTATTCGGAACTGTTATAAGTTTGGTATTTACGCTTCCATGCGCATATGCATTATCAAGACATGATATGAAAGGACGTAATATTATTATGTTTTTATTCCTTTTTACCATGTTCTTTAACGGAGGTATGATCCCTACATATCTTGCGATGAAACAGTTTGGCCTGCTTAACACGGTTTGGGCGGTGTTAATACCTGGAGCGGTTGGGGTGTCAAATTTGATTATTGCCAGAACTTATTTTGCTAATAGTGTTCCATGGGAGATACAGGAAGCAGCAATAGTAGACGGCTGTTCTAATACAAGATTGTTTTTGGCTATTGTATTGCCATTATCAATGCCTATGGTTGCAGTATTGACACTATATGCATTTGTTTATCAATGGAATCAGTTTTTTAACGCATTAATTTATTTATCTGACAGCAAATTATATCCTTTGCAATTATATTTGCGTAATATTCTGCTTATGGATCAAATGAATGCTTTGTTGGAAGGGGATAGTGAAGCTATGCAGGCATTGCTGGAAAGAATTCAGCTTAAGGAAAGTATGAAGTATGGTATAGTGGTGGTTTCCACACTTCCAGTATTGATTATTTATCCTTTCCTACAAAAATATTTTGCAAAAGGGGTGATGATGGGGGCTATTAAGGGGTAACAATTAGTATGGAAATTATATAATTTTATGGAGGAGTATAACAAGGATGAAAAAGAAAATGAGAAACATGCAAAAAATGATGGCAGTTATATTGGCGCTAGCTTTTATGGTACCTGCAATTTCTGGTTGTGGAGGTCAAAAAACCTCTGTAGATACAGGTGGGGCAATAAAGCAAACGGAGTCTTATGAGCAAGATACAGAAGCGGCAGAGCAGGCAAAGGAGGAGCTTTTGGATCAAGCTCCAGAAGAAATGGCTAAAAAACTTGACGATGTAGTTCTGTCCTGCCCGGATATGCCGTTGACAAATGAACCGCTGACTTTGTCGGTTATATATCCCAAAGAGACTATTCATGGAGACTTTGATGGTATGTTTTATATGAAAGCAGTGGAAGAATTAACTAATATAAAACTGGATGTTCAGGCTGTTGAGAAGCAGGGATGGAATGAAAAAGTTGGTTTGCTTTTTGCTTCAGGAGATTATGGGGATATATTTCTGTCTGGTATTAGTTTCACGGATGCAGCATCTTATGGACAGGCGGGAATGTTGCTTCCTATGGAAGGGCTTCTGGAACAATATGCACCAAATGCAATGAGAATATTGGATGAGTTATTGCCGGAGTCAAGACGGAATGTTACAGCGGATGATGGCCATATTTATGCAATGCCGGCTTATGATGGTACCCCTCGGGACATGTTAATGAATTATACACAGATGATTAATGTAGAATGGATGAATTCGGTTGGAATAAAAGAAATTCCTTCTAATACGGAAGATATGTATAATTTATTAAGAGCATTTAAGATAAAGGATCCAAATGGAAATGGAAAAGAGGACGAAATCCCCTATAGCAAAGTTTATGATGGTGAAGGTGTGGATCCATTTATTTGCGCATTCGGATATGTGAATCTCAGACATGATATAATTGATGGGAAATACGTATATGTGCCGAAGGAAGAAAATTTCAGACACTATTTGGAATATATGCATAGATTATATTCGGAGGGATTAATTGACCAGGAGATGTTTACTCAGAAAGATGAGGATTATTTGGCAAAACGGACAGAAAAACTTATAGGAATGGGGGATTCATTACAGGATCCACTTACAGATGAGGAATATGCAGCGACAATAAAAACATTGCCTCCGATGACAAGTGAATACAATTCAGTTAAAATGACACCGGGGCGTTTCCAGGAAGTTAATTCCTTTAGTATGTGTTTGACAGATAAATGCGATGAAGAAAAGCAAATTGCGGCAATTAAACTATTGGACTATTTCTATAGCCAGGAAGGGACATACTTAATTAAATGCGGCCCTGAAGCAGGGGTATGGGGAGATATGATAGATGGCGGGTATATTCGTCATGAAAATGAAGATGGTACAGTTTCCTATGAACTTCAATACGATCGGGAGAAATACAACGACAGCTACTATAATTTCCGGATTGATAATGGCCTTATGAATATGCCCTTTTTCTATACTAATGCTCATGCGCAAGTAATAATAGGAGGTGATGCAAAAAATAAAAGAGTAACAGAAGGAGTTTATGAGGCAAATCTATTAGAAGCACGTAGAGTAGGCTACCCCTCAACAGTAACGTTTACAGAGGATGAACAGGATATTCTGGCAACATTTGTATTGATGGATAATTTTGTGGATCAAATGGTTGCAAAATTTGTAACAGGTGAAGAGACATTGAATGATGAGAACTGGAATGCATATGTAGAACGTCTGGAAAGTATGGATCTTCAGACATTGTTGAAAACACGGCAGGGAGCCTATGATAGGTGGATGAATAAGAAGTTATAAAAACACAATTGGGGACTGCCTGGCAGTCCCCTTTATACTGACTTCAATGGTATCACAGTCTTTTATTAGAAAATTTTGATCCCAATGGAACAATTTCCAGAGTATATCCCAATGGAACAAGAATTTTTAACAGGCTGTTAAGCTGGGGAGAATGAACGGCGGTTTCCAGACGGGCAATAACCGGCTGGCTTACCTCGCATATATCAGCCAACTGAGCCTGGGTAAGTTCCTTTTCTTCCCGGATTTGTACCAGAGTCTTTATCAGATTTTTTTCCAGTTCAATGACTCTTTCTTCTTCTTCACTTAAAGCAAGGCCTTCTCTGATTTGTTTCCATGTTGCTGCCATTGATTATCCATTCCTTTCCTTGAAATTATTCAGATTCCTCAGAGCTTGTTCCAGTTCTTTCTGCGGAAGCTTCTTTGTCTTTTTCGTAAAATAGTGTAAAAGGATAAAAGTATTATTCTTATAGCATGCAAACAATATACGGTTCTTTAGCGGCCTCAGTTCCCATATATCTCCATTTACATGTTTTGTTACAGGTTCGCCGATTCGTGTTCCGTATTCCTGCAGTAAATCCAGGAAAGCAATAATTTTGTTTAAATTGATACGGCTGCTTTTATCCGTAGCAGCTTTCTTTTTTAGCGTATATATGGAGTCTGCAATGCTGCTATAGCCGTCAGCATCTTCATAAAAAATAATTTCGTACATTTTTCTCCTTGGTTTGATTATAACAAATTTGCTATTAAAACGCAATAGGTAAACAAGATTAAAATGATTGGCCTTAAAATGATTGAATGAGTTAAGATATTAAGAAACAGATAATAGATATAGAAAATTAAAGTGAGAAAGTAAGGAGCAGTAAAACAAGAATAAAATAATGAGGAAGAACAGAATTATTACTGGAACTGAAAATATTGCTGTGTCAGAGATTTATGAGATGAAACAGAACGGGAACACTTTTCGTATATCGTAGTATACATCTATTTGATACCGGTATGCAATTATAATTTGTTCTGTTTATAGTTATTTAACAATTTAAGCAACTGCTTATTACCAGACAGATCACCGGATGTCGGGCAGAAGAGAGCGCAGACAATTATTGATTCCTTTCCCTGTATTCCAGCGGCGACATTCCGGTCTCTTTCCTGAAAAAATCATAAAAATGCGAAGTCCCTGAGAACCCCAGTTCCTCTACAATTGCAGTCACGCTTTTATCCGTACTTGTTAACAGCTGTTTTGCCCAGTCCAGACGGTAACCGCCCGCCAGCTTCAGAAGACTCTGCCCGGTACGCCTTTTTACGATCTGATTCAGGTATTCCGCATTATAATGCAAAGCATGGGAAAGCTGGGAACGGGATATCCGTCCGTGGGTTTCTTCCATATAATTGGAAATACGGGCAAAGAGAAAATCTTCATTGCTGGAATCCAGCTGCATGAAATTGCAGTGGAATTTATTTTTATCTTCCAGCGTATATATCAGGCGAAGCAGCAGTCCCCGCAGCAGGTAAGAATAGCCTGGCCTGTTGTCAATCAGGCTCTGCTGCATCCGGTCAATAAGGACTTCCGCCGGATTTTCCGAAGGGCTGGAAAGGGTGTGAAGGGTAGAGGAAAATTCCAGATAATTGCGGGCAAAGCGTTCTTCTCCCTGGAGATTGGAAAGCAGGAAATCATGGATAATGCCGTCGGGGGAAGTGAGGCGGGGACTCAGATCAAAGAGGACATCCCTGTCCATCAAATCCAGGATATATTCCGCATGGAAATTAATGAATACCACACTGCAGCGGGGGCCTGGGATATCCATGTGCCTGGTATTTCGGTTCAGCAGGCAGGCATCCCCTTTCTTATAGGTATAGGAAATCCGTTCTATTTTATTGGTCAGCTCCCCTTCCAGGACATACATCAGTTCAAAATGATCATGCTGATGGGAAACCGCATTATTCGGCATATAGGCAGAACTCATGGAGCCGGGGTAAAAAGCCGCATGGAGCAGCTTACCGTTCTTCTCATCCCTTATTTTATAAAACATGGTAAGAGGCGTGATAATGGTCATGCGTTCGGAAGAATCTGTCCAATTATTCCTGACAAGCATCTGTTCCGGCGGTGAAGGCTTCTTTTGATTTTTCATGGGATCTCCTAAAATAAGCAACTGGGTTTTGGGCGTACCAATTTGCGGAAAACAAGATATCGGACGTTTAGATACAGCCTCCCATTATTATATAATACCTATATAAATAAAACAATTGCAGGAAGTATACCCAGGCATGAACAAGGATTATCGGTTGTTACTGTTCACTCAATACTGTGCATTTACTGCACAGTACGTGAGAAAGTGATTCAAGAGTGCATAAATCCTATCGCCGCAGGCGATTTTAAATGGATTTATGCAGGTTACCGGTCACGGAGTGAACAGTAACTATCGGTTATCAGGAAGGAATGGATGAAAATGGCAAATTGGATATGGTATCCGGGGGATTTTGAGATTTATCACGGCATGCGCCAGAATTTTGACAGAGAGGAGCGGGGCTTTTTCTGGCCGGCTTACTGGCATATTGCGGACTGCCGCCGTCATGTGGTTTTTCATGGAGCCTTTGCGCCTGACAGGGAAACAAGGTTCCGGGTTACGGCGAAAGGCATAGGGCATGTATTGGTGAAATGGCAGGCGGAGGCGCCGGAATGGTTTCCCAAAGGACAGGTCTTTTACCAGGAGAGAAAATACCGGATCGGGGAATGGATTACCTGCCCGGCAAAAGAGATAGCTGTTGACGTGGTGTTGGGGAACCGCACAGGGCTTCCCTGTATTTATGTGGAAGGGGAAATCATTTGTTCTGGAAAAGACTGGACTGTTTCGGACTTCATAAAGCCTGCGGTCCCTGTTGGGTATAACGATTTGTATGTGAGGAGAGGACAGGATCCCCAGGAGTTTGAGTATACCTGCCAAAGCTGCAGCCCGGTTTCGCAAGAAGAAAGAAATGGGGGAATCCTTTATGATTTCGGCAGGGAAATTACGGCGGATACGCTGATTCATATCGATGGGACGAAAAGGCCGGAGAAGGTGACTCTCTGCTATGGGGAGTCCCGCGCGGAAGCGCTGGATACGGAGCTCTGCTATCTGAAGCAGGTTCTGGATATCCCGGGGGAAGCAGAGGCAGCGGCCTTAACGTACCGGACAGATTCCCCTTTTGGGAAATGGGATACCGGAAGGTGCTATCATACCAGGCTGCGTGCATTCCGTTACCTGTTCATTCCGGAAAAAGAGGCGGCGTCTCTTATCAGGCCGGAAGCACTGTATAAGTATGTGGATTTTCCCAAAAGAAGCGGCTTTTCCGGCAGTGATGAATTGGTGAATCGTATCTGGAATGTGGCGGATACCACCTTCCGCCTGGCAAGCGGCATTTTCTTTCTTGACGGGATCAAGAGAGACCGGTGGATCTGGTCGGGGGATGCGTATCAGAGCTATTTCATCAACCAATACCTTTTCTTCGACAAGGATATCTGTAAGCGGACCATTCTGGCCCTGCGGGGAAATGATCCCGTGATGGAGCATATCAATACTATATTGGATTACTCCCTGTATTGGATTATCAGCCTGGAGAACTATTATAATATGTCAGGGGATTTGGAATTTATCCGCATGATCTATCCGAAAATGGAATCCCTGATGCGTTACTGTATGGAGCAGACGGACGAACAGGGCTTCCTTTACGGAAGGGAAGGGGACTGGGTATACATAGACTGGGCGGAAATGGATAAGGAGGGGACTCTTTGTGCGGAACAGATGCTGCTGGCGAGAAGCTATGAAGCCATGGCGGCGGTACGCAGGCTCCTGGGGCTTGGAGAGGAAGAATTTGTACGGAAAAAAGAGTTGCTTCTGTCCCGGATCCGCCGCTTCTTCTGGGACGAGGAAAAGGGAGCCTTTATAGACAGCTACCAGTCGGGAAGAAGAAAGGTAACCCGCCATGCCAATATATTTGCCATAATTTTTGGGTTTGCGGACAGTGAGGAAACGGGGAGTATCCTGGAAAATGTACTGCTGAATGAAGAGATTCCCGCTATTACCACGCCCTATTTCAAGTTCTATGAACTGGAAGCACTGGCGATGCTGGGACGTTTTGATGTGGTGATGGAAAGCATCAGAAGCTATTGGGGAGGAATGCTTGAGCAGGGGGCTTCCACCTTCTGGGAGGAATATAAGCCGGGACAGCCGGAGGAGGAGCAGTATGGCATGTACGGAGACAAGTACGGCAAGAGCCTCTGTCATGCCTGGGGCGCGAGCCCGATATATCTGATCGGCAGATACTGTATGGGAGTCAGACCTACGTCAGCAGCCTACGATACCTTTGAGGCGGCTCCGCAGCTGGATCTGTTCGGCCATTTTTCCTGTTTTTTCCCTGTGGGGCAGGGGACGGTATGGATGGACTGGAAGGATGGCGTGCTGGATGTGTATACGGATAAAGAGGGCGGAGTGCTGAAGGCGGACGGAAGGGAATATCCGTTAGTGCCTATGCAGCATGTGATTATAAACAGAAAGTGAGGATCGGATGAAGCAAATATCTTTAAATACGGACTGGGAATTTTATGAAAGCGATGAAAGCATGAGTTTTGTGTTTCAGAGGCCGGAGGCTGTAACAGTCAATCTGCCCCATGATTTTATCATCACCAAGCCCCGATCCCCTCAGGCTGCGGGCGGCCCGGGAAACGGCTACTTCGGACAGGGTGAGGGCGTATACCGGAAGGAGCTGGAAGCAGCGAAGAGCTGGGAAGGGAAAACGGTTCTCCTGGATATAGACGGCGCCTATATGAACAGTGAAATCAGTGTGAATGAGGAACTGCTCGCCCTGCATCCCTATGGTTACACGCCTTTTCAGGTGGATATCAGCAGTGCGCTCCGGTTTGATGGAAGGAAGAATATCCTGAAAATCATTACCCAGAGCAGACAGCCTTCCAGCCGATGGTACAGCGGCGGCGGTCTTTACAGGAGTGTGAGCCTGTGGCTGGGAGAGAGGATCTGTATCAGCCCCTGGGATGTTTTTGTAACAACCCCGGAGGTGACTGAAGACAGCGCCGTTGCGGAGTTTGCTGTTTCCCTCACAAGTTGTGAGGAAGAAGAGAGGGAACTTACCCTTGTGTGTGAGGTACTGGATCCGGAAGGAAAGGCGGCGGGAACAGCCAGCCGTCAGGTGAAAACCAGCCGGTCAGGTGAGGAAACGCCCTGCCGTATTCCTGTAACGGTGGAGAAGCCCCGCAGATGGGAGCCTGATACGCCGGTGCTGTATACCTACAGGGTACTTGTCAAAGAAGGGGAGAAGATTTGGGACACTGCGGAGGATACCTTTGGAATCCGTACGATTTCGGTGGATCCTGAGAATGGATTCCGCCTGAATGGAAGGACTGTGAAGCTGAAAGGCGGATGTCTGCATCATGATAACGGCCTGCTGGGGGCCTGCGCCTACGCAAAAGCGGAGGAACGTAAAATCCGCCTCCTGCAGTCCGCAGGCTACAATGCCGTACGTATCAGCCATTATCCCCCGTCCCTCGCTATGCTGAAAATATGTGACAGGCTGGGTATGCTGCTGCTGGATGAGTGTTTTGATGTATGGCGCCTGGGCAAGGTCCCTATGGATTATCATCTGTACTTTGAGGACTGGTGGGAACGGGATATGGAATGGATGGTAAAAAGGGACAGAAACCATCCCTGTGTCATTTCCTATTCCATCGGAAATGAGATCGGAGAGAGGGACGGCAGGAATGACGGTGCCGCCTGGTCGGCAAGGCTGAGTGAGAAAATCCGTTCCCTGGATCCTACCCGGTTTGTTCTGTCCGCGATCTGCGGTATTTTTGGTGAGGATACGGAAGTGGGCACAAACTTTGAAGCGAATATCCTGGAAGACAAGGAAGACGGCTGGAAGGAAAAGACCAAAGATTATGCGGCGCCGCTTGATATTGTGGGCTATAACTATCTGAACGTTCGTTATGAAAAAGACCATGAGGCTTTCCCGGACAGAGTCATCTGTGCGACGGAAACCCATGCCTGCAGCACTTATGATTATTGGGAGGGCGTAAAAAAATATCCATGGGTCATCGGTGATTTTATCTGGGCAGCCGTGGATTATCTGGGAGAAGTGGGAGTCGGGCAGGTATACTGGAAAAAAGAAAATAAGCCTTTTCAATTCATGGCTGCCTATCCATGGAGAACCTCCTGGCAGTCGGATTTCCTGATGACTGGAGAGAGGAGGCCCCAGTCCTTTTATAGGGAACTCATGTGGGGGCATACGGATAAAACCTGGCTTTTTACCACCCATCCCAGCCATTACGGAGATGAATTCTATGGAAGCGGATGGCACTGGCCGGATGTAAATGACGACTGGTCCTTCGGAAGCGAATGGGAAGGAAGAATGGTTTCTGCGGTAAGCTATGGGCCGGGAGAAGAAGCGGAATTTATCCTGAACGGGACATCTCTCGGACGTGTTCCTTATGAACGGCTGACAGCCAAAATGGATATTTCTTATACACCGGGAATTCTGGAAGCCGTCAGCTATCGGGAAGGAAAGGAAATCAGCAGAGGCAGCCTTGTTACAGCAGGGGAAGCCGTCCGGATTCTGGCAGAGCCTGAACAGGATACTTTGAAGGGAGATGGTCAGGATATCTGCTATATCCGGATTATGATTACAGATGAAAACGGTGTCCGCCTGCCGGCAGAGGAACGGGAAATACAGGCGGAGCTTACCGGTCCGGCAGTGCCTGCGGCACTGGGAAGCGGGAATCCCTGTACGGAGGATCAGATAGGTCAGATGTCCTGCCATACCTTCCATGGTACGGCCCAGCTGATTATAAAGGCATCGGAGGCCGGGAAAATCGGGATTGCCGTGAGGAGCGGCGGGCTGCAGACCGGATATGCGGCGGTTCATGCTGTATAGGGAAAACAGTCCATTATTATGAACCCGGAATTCTATTATCAGAATTCCGAAAGAAAAATTATACGGCCGCTGCCTGTATTGCAGGCAGCGGCTGCAGCTGTATTCCCATATATTGCATTTCCTTAAGAATCCGATTACACTGAAAAAAGGGAGAAAGGGGGGCGGAAAGTGAAACAAAAAATAAAGAAAGCCGGACATATAGCATTCCATCTGATGCAGTCTATTTCCACCAAAGTAGTCCTGATCATTCTGATTCTGGTGCTTCCGCTGAATATCCTGGCTATTGTCCTCAGCCACGCGGCTATAGAAGCCATGACCGAACAGGCGGCCTTATCGGTAACCAGCGTTATGGAAAATTATAATACCGAGCTGCTGCACCGGATGGAGGATACGGGCTATCTTTTGTGGAATATGAAAAACGAGGATACGGACGGAACCATACTGGCAGGTCAGAAAGGTGATGAGCAGTATCTGGGAGCCAGAATACGGTTTTATCATAAGTTCCTGAATAACATGCGTATGGTGGACGGTGCGGACGGTTATTTTTTTCATATGCCTGAGGTGGAAGATACACTGGTATGGGATATTACCGGAGCAGGCAAAATTAATGGTGAAGATTTTGTACTTTCTGAGATGGAAAAAGGTATCAACTCGGGCTGGAATGTGTATCTGGTGGACGGGAGGCCGCTTTTATGCATGTTCGTGAAACTCAGGGAGATTATCTACGGCGGCTGGATATATCTGGATGATGTTGCCGAACAGCTGTCGGAAGATGTGCAGTACAAGCAGGCTAGTTTTTCCTATGCTGCCGATGCCGCGGAACCGCCGGACAAAGATGTGATTGCCATATCTCTGCCTTTGAAAAAAGGGAAGGCGTTCCTGAACGGAAGCCTGAGCAGAAGTGAAATCCTGGGTGGGATCTCTGTTTTTTACATGGTATTGCGTGCGGGAACCTTTATTGCGCTTCTGTTGATTCCTGTTTTATATCTGGTAATATCCAATCTTCTTTTGAATCCGCTCCGTCTGGTAAATCAGGCACATAAGCGGCTGCAGGAGGGCGATTTGGATTATCGGATTCAGGAAAAAGCCAATTCTATTGAATACAGTTACTCTTTTTTATCCTTTAACCAGATGGCGGATCAGATTAAGACGCTGAAAATAGAAAATTATGAGAAAGAGCTGGATCGCCAGAAAATGGAATTGAAAAATCTGCAGCTTCAGATCCATCCCCATTTTCTGCTGAATACTTTTAACCTGGTTTATACGCTGGCCCAGCGTAAGGAAACAGGCGCTATTCAGGATATTGTTATTTATCTGTCCGAGTACTTCCGCTATATTTTCCGCAGCGGCAAAAGCCTGGAACTGTTTCCGAAAGAACAGAAGCTGATAGAAGGCTATATCCGTATGGCGGAGGTACGCTATCCGGACAGCATAGAAGTGAGGTATGAGTATGACCCTGAGATTTCCTTCGTGCGCGTACCGCCTCTTCTGCTCCATAATTTTGTGGAGAACATAGTGAAATATGCAGTGAAGCAGGGACAGATAACCCATATATCCCTGCTGGGACAGTATATTGACGGAATTGTTACATTCATGATTATGGATGACGGAGCAGGAATGTCAGAGGAAGAAGTGAAAAACCTGGACAAACGGATGCGCAACGGAAATATAGACGGCGAACATATCGGATTTGTGAATTCCTTAAAAAGGCTCAGGTATTTTTACGGGGAAACGGCGGATATTTTAATCAGTGCGGATGTTGGGATGGGAACCTGTGTGACGATACAGTTCCCTTATGATTTGGAGGTGCAGGATGCGGCTTTTGATGGTGAATGATGAAGTGCTGACAGCAGAAACCATGAAGGAGGAGATTCCCTGGGAACAGTACGGAATTGAACAGGTATATACAGCTTATGATGTGGAAGCCGGGAAAGAATGTATCAGAAACAATCCGGTGGATATCATGCTCTGCGATATTGAAATGCCGGGTGAAAACGGCCTGGCACTGCTGCGCTGGGTGAGGGAAAACAAGAAGGATATCGAATGTGTTTTCCTCACCTGCCATGCCAGCTTTGCATATGCAAGGGAGGCTATCTGCCTGGGCTGCCAGGATTATATCCTGATTCCTGCCAAATATGAAGAAATCGGTGAAGTGATTCAGCGTGTGGTACAGCGTCTCACCAAAACGCGGGAAGCGACGAGATATCAGGAATATGGAAAATATATGCTGCAGGAACAGGTACTGCAGGAAAATGAAAAACAGGGAAAGAAAAAATGTCCGAAGGAAATGGTGGAGGAAATCAGTGCGTATATCATTAAAAACCTTGGGGATTGCGAACTGGGAGTGAACGGGTTAGCAGAACGGTTTTATTTTCATCCGGTCTATCTCAACCGTCTGTTCAAAAAAGAAAAGGGTGTTTCTGTCAGCCAGTTTATCATAAATGAACGGATGAAGATGGCGGCGTCACTTTTGGAACTGGGGGATTATAATGCCAATGAGGTGGCTGAAAAGGTTGGGTATTCCCATTATACTAATTTTCATAATATGTTTAAAAAGTATTATGGATGCCCGCCTACCAGGTATCAGGAGAAGGGGTAGGGTGGATCCCCGCATCAATCACAGGCTCCATCCATTCTCAGTATAATAAAAAGTTTCCATGCGATGTCAATGCAAAGTATGGAAACTTTTATTTTTGCCTAAAAGGTTTGAAAAAGTAATCCTCAGGTTTGATGTGATCATGGTAAAAACATACATATAAAAGTACAATGAGACCATCAAAACAGACAAAATAAATAAGGAGGTAAAGTATGAAAAAGAAAGCGTTGGCGGTTATGTTAAGTATGGCAGTAGTCCTTACCGGCCTTACCGGCTGTCAGGGAAATTCTGCGGCTCAGGGAAGCTCTTCTGCTCAGGGGAATGCGGAACCAGCAGGCGATGCGGCAGCTGCAGGGACGGAGCAGGCAGGCGGGGAAAGTTCGGAGGCGGTCAAGGAAGCCTATGATGGTGAACTGACGGAAATTATCTGGCAGTGGCCTTCTATGGGAAGTACAAATTCCGGTTTCCAGGCAGTGGAAGATGCATTGAATGCCATGATGGAACCGGATATCGGTGTTCATGTAACACTGGAGCCCGTATCCTTCAGCAATATGGCAAATGAAACCGTTCTGACGGTTTCTTCCGGAGAACAGTTGGATCTCTGCCTTTCAGTAGGAACTGGCGTGGGTAACCTGGTGAGTAACGGACTGATTGAAACACTGGATGATGTGATTGACGAGCATGGCGCGGCTATTTTGAAAAAGTGCGGTTCCGCAATGTCCGGGGGCTATTATAACGGTGAGCTTTATGGTATGCCGAATGCTTATATTCAGGGTGAATCCTATGGTTATGTGGCACGCCAGGATCTTCTGGATAAGTATGGAGTCACAGTGGATGAAAATAAATTCTATACACTGGATGAAATAGAAAAGATTTTTGCTGATGTGAAAGCAGGAGAAGGCGATAACTTCTTCTGTCTGATTCCGGAAGCTACTTCAGAAGAACCTCTTTCCAGAAATGCATTTGAATATGATAAGCTGGGAGCTACCTCGGCATCGGGATTCCTTATGCTTAATAAGGATTTCAAGAATATGACCATATCTAATGTATATGAAACACAGGATTACGAAGATTATGCGAACCGGATGTATGACTGGGCACAGAAGGGATATATATCTAAGGATGCGGCTACGAATACGGAGGACAGGGATATCCTTGTTGCAGGCGGCAATTATCTGGGATATTTTGCATGGAGTACACCGGGCGGTATCTGGGATACGGAAGCTAAGGTTGGGATGGATTTAACGACGTTGAAGATTATTGACGGCTATACTGCAGGTGATCGTTTCCAGAATATTCTCTGGAGTGTTCCTATTACGACTGTGGATAAAGTAAAGGCTGTGGAGGCTTTGAATTACATTTATGAACATGATGAAGCAGCATGGCTTCTGCAGTATGGAATCGAAGGGCAGGATTATGAGGTGCTGGAAGAAAATGAGGAAGGCACACTGATTAAATACCTCGCGGATGATCCGACCACGCTTCCTTATTATCAGCCTTATGGAGTATACGGGGACAGGCTGGCATGGCCGCTGATGAGCCCTTCTCCTATAAACAAAAATGCCATTATCCGTGAATTCAGCGACAGTATTCCGGATTCCAGAAAATCTCCTGCATTGGGCTACTGCTTTAATATTGAAGAGGTATCCACTGAATATTCTGCAGTAACGGCAGTGATTCAGCAGTATATTCCCAGTGTAAACTGCGGTACTTTGAATCCGGAAACCAATCTCGCAGAATTCCGGGAAGCATTAAAGGCTGCAGGGATTGATACGGTAATTGAAGAAAACCAGAAACAGCTGGATGAATGGGCTGCAAATAAATAGGAAGCCTGTTGGATTCAGAGGGAGCCGGGAGGATATCCTGCCGGCTCCGAAAATGGAAGGAAAGGGAAAGGAGTGGAGAGAAGAGAATGAGTCAAAGGAAAGCATCGGCAACAGGTGCTGCAAAACCACCCCGGAAAAAAATCCGCTGGAAAAGAATGCTGCCATTTTATCTGATGGCGCTGCCAGGCTTCATCTATATGATTATAAACAATTACCTTCCGATGTTCGGGATTGTAATTGCGTTTAAGAAATTGAATTTCAAGAAAGGAATATGGGGGAGTCCGTGGTGTGGCTTTGACAATTTTAAGTTTCTTTTTGCATCCGCAGATGCATGGATTATTACCAGAAATACCATATTCTATAATATAGCTTTTTTCCTGGTAGGAAACGTGACAGCCATCGCTGTGGCAATCCTGATTAATGAAATCCGTAAAAAAACAGCAAAAAAACTTTATCAGAGTTTGATTCTGCTTCCTTATCTGATGAGCTGGGTTATAGTCAGTTATCTCGCCTTTACCTTTTTGTCGGCGGAAACGGGCATGTTCAATAAAGGTATTCTGGAACCTCTGGGGCATGCGGGAATCAACTGGTATCAGGAGAAAAAATACTGGCCCTTTATTCTGGTATTCGTCACTGTCTGGAAGGGTATTGGCTACAGTATGATCATATATCTGTCCAGCATAGTGGGGATCAGTGTAGATTATTTTGAGGCGGCCAGGATTGACGGGGCCACAAAATGGCAGCAAATCAAATGCATTACTCTTCCTCTTCTCAAACCTACGGTTATCACTCTGTTTATACTCAGCGTGGGGCAGATCTTTCGTTCGGATTTCGGATTGTTTTACCAGATGCCGAGAAACAGCGGATCCCTGTATTCCGTAACCAGAACCCTGGATGTGTATATTTATCAGGCGCTGATGAAGAATAACGACTACAGTATGTCCAGTGCAGCCAGTGTTTATCAGTCCATCGTAGGCTTCGTACTGATTATCGGCGCTAATAAGCTGGTAAAGAAATACGAATCCGGCAGCGCGTTGTTTTAGGAGGTGTCCTTTGTGAAATCAAAAGAAAATCTAGTGACCCAGCTGATAGCCCATCTGGTATGCGGCCTGTTCGCGCTGATGGCCCTTTTACCTTTTGTTCTGCTGATTGTTGCATCTTTTACGGATAATACCTGGGCAACGGCCAACGGCTTTTCCTTTTTCCCGAAGAAATGGAGTCTGGATGCCTATCATTACATAGCGGTGCAGTGGAATACTATCGGACGCGCCTATGTTATGACGATTATGGTAACGGCTGTGGGAACGGCTGCAAGTATTCTGGTGACGACACTGTTTGCTTATGCGATATGCCAGACAGAGGTTCCGGGTATGAAAATCCTCAGTTTTATGCTGATTTTTACCATGCTTTTTAATGGTGGGCTTGTGGCTACTTACTATACCTATGTGAATTATTTTCATATAAGGAATACCGTCTGGGCCTTAATTCTGCCCGGATTGATGATGAATGCCTTCAATGTTATCCTGGTAAGGAATTATTTTCTGAACAGCATCCCCATAAGCCTGATAGAAGCAGCCAGGCTGGACGGGGCCGGCGAGTTCGGTATTTTCTGTAAAATCGTGATGCCTCTCAGCCTGCCGATTGTGGCAACCATCGGATTGATGACCGGCCTGATGTACTGGAATGACTGGCAGAATGGTATGTATTATCTGACGGAAAGAGGCGGCGGTCATCTGTACACTATTCAGATCATCCTGAATAATATTAATGAAAATATACAGGCACTGCTTCAGAATTCCTCAGCGGTAGGAGGTATGAATATCAAGATGCCCAGCACAACGGTACGGATGGCCATCGCCACAGTGGGGATCCTGCCCATCTTGATTATTTATCCCTTCTTCCAGAAATATTTCGTCAAAGGTATTACGCTGGGAGGCGTAAAAGAATAAGGAGAAGACTATGAAATATAACAGTATTCGTCCCGGCCAGGTATGGCTGGACACAAACGGAAACCGGATCCAGGCTCATGGGGGTTCCATCATGTATCTTGACGGCACCTATTACTGGTATGGGGAAAATAAGGAAAAAACAACAGGAGAGAATGACATATGGCATTGGGGAGTCAGATGCTATACTTCTCAGGATTTGTATAACTGGGAGGACTGCGGGGTGATAATTCCGCCGGAACCGGAGAACCCGGAATCCTCTCTGCATCCCTCTTCCCAGATGGACAGGCCGCATATCATTTATAATAAAGAAACTAAAAAATATGTAGCATGGCTGAAAATCATGCATCGTGACGGAACGCAGACAGAAACCGTTATGACAGCGGATGATATCCTGGGGCCGTATACCAAAGTACGGGAAGGACTGAAGCCCCTGAATATGAGCGCAGGAGATTTTGATCTGGCGGTTGCGCCGGACGGGAAGGCTTATTATTATTTTGAACGGGTACACAGCGAGACAATTTGTGCGGATCTGACTGCGGATTATACGGATGTAACAGGCTATTACAGCACACATTTTCCGCATACCCAACCGCCTTTTGTAAGGGAAGCAACAGCTCATTGCCTGCGGAAAGGGAAGCATTATCTTATTACTTCCGGGACTACGGGGTACCTGCCTAATCCTTCCGAGGTGGCTGTTGCAGATACCTGGCATGGACCCTATACAGTGCTGGGTAATCCGCATCCGGATGATGAAAGCAGCACATCCTTTCATTCCCAGATTTCTTCTATATTTAAGGTCCCGGGAAAAAAGGATCTCTATATCGCCTGTGCGGATCGCTGGCTTCCCGAACATATGGATAGAAAATATGAAGAGTATGCAGCAGTATTTGAAAAAATCTTCGGTGGGGATGTGAAGCCGGAAGAAATGGACAACAGGGATGACAGTCTGGATGATGCGGATATGAGGAATACCTCTATTGCCGATTATGTATGGCTGCCGCTGAGGTTTGAGGGAGATATGGTTTATATTGACTGGAAGGATGAGTGGCGGATTGAGGATTATGAGTAAATGAGATATGTTTTGTTCTGCGATAGCAGGTATGCTATCGCAGGACAAAATATGAAAAATAACTTTAAATACAAAAAGCAGCATAGAGCGGAACGGTCTTTTTACCATCCTCAAAACCGAAGTTTTTTGAAGAAAGCTTGATTGCATAAACCGGCTTATAGGTATCCATATAGACTCTTAAGCTTTTGGCTCTGGTATTGTCGGCCGACTTGACTTCAATGGGAATAAGATGACCGTCGCGCTGAATGATAAAATCAATCTCGGCTCCGCGCTCTGATTCCCAATAGTAATTTTTATAGCCGTTAATATTAAGCTGGACATTGACATAATTTTCGGTCATTCCGCCTTTGAAATCATTTAACTCATCAGTCATGTAAAGGATGTCATTTGCGGCCAGATCCTTCTTTGCACAGAGCAAACCCAAATCGGATACATAAATTTTAAATGCATCAATATCACGATAGTTTTCAAGAGGTTTCTTGATTTGTTCTACCTTATATACTTGTGATACAATACCCGACAGGCAAAGCCATTCGATTGCATTTTCAAACTCGGAGGCTCTGCCTCCTTTTTTAATTAGCTTGTATTGGAAGCGTGTATTTTTTCTGGAGAGCTGAACGGTGATGTTATCATAGGCAAGCTGTGTTTTCTTAATCCCATTCATATTGTTGTATTTACTCATATCATTGAGATAGCTGGCCAAAATAGTGTCCTGTGTGTGCCGCACAAGAATATAATCTTTTGTTTCCGCAAACTGCATCACACATTCAGGCATACCCCCGACAATCAAATACTGACGGTAAAGCTGCATGGCTGCATCGTGCAGGGCAGAGGGCATGTGTTTACAAATATAAAAACTCCGGCATTAACCGGAGCTTAGAAGAATCATTATCTCTGGGGGTCTGAATATCACTGGGCCTTCTTACCTAAATGTCTGATACCAAGTCCTTTATTAAGAGGAAATTCATCCCATTTCATTTACAAGTATCTGATCATCAAATAATCTGTTATAACAATAATTATCCGAATAAATCTTTATCAAGGCCTTCACCGCCTTTTATGTAGTATATAATAAATGTCATAAAAGCACAAACCGGTGTCACAAAAGCAACAATAACTATATAAAAGTATAAAACCCATTACAATATGTGTCACAAAAGTGCCAGGGGATATCATAAAAATTATAGAGAGTCTCCCGTAAAATGACTACAATATAATTATCAAAAGAAAGTTCATGTTGCGGACAGCATGCGGTTCGGACGGAAAACGGATTATGAAAAGCGGAGGAATTATGATGAAAAGATTTTTAAAAAAAGCGGCAGCAGTCATGACGGCAGCAGTAATGGGGGTATCTCTGGCAGCCTGCGGGTCCGGCACGGCAAGTGCGGGCGGAGAAGGTTCTGCGGCGGCAGGCGGCGAAAGCGCAGCGGCGGGCGGAACCATTACAGAAGTAAATGTGTGTATTCCTACAGTTTATGATATGCCGGATGCAGAGGAAGTAGAGACTGCTATTAATGAGATTGCGGAGCCGAAATATGGTGTACACCTGGATATTACTTTTGTTTCAACGGGAAACTGGCTGCAGCAGTCCAACCTTCTGCTCACAGGCGATGAAGTGGACGTTATCGCGGCATTTATGACGCCCCTTACCACCTATGTAAAAAATGGACAGCTGGCTCCGCTGGATGATTATTATGCATCGGCAGCGGATGATTTCAAAGCCATATGGTCTGAAGAAGAAATAAAAGGAACTACAGTGGACGGACAGATTTATGCCATTCCCAATCTGAGAAACTTCGGCAACCGTTTCGGCCTCAATATTGATAAGGCGATTGCAGAGGAATTCGGAATCGAACCCTATCATAAGTGGTCATTGGAAGAAATCGATGCCTTTCTCCATGAAGTTCACGAAAAATACCCGGACAGATATGCACTGGTACCGCAGTCCGGCGACACCATGGTGAATGGCTGGACCTGGGACGGTCTGGGAGACGGAAAATTTATCGGTGTGATTCCTGACTGCGGACAGGGAACCGAAGTTCAGAATCTGTTTGATACGGATGATTTTCAGGAGTTCATAGGCTGGACAAGAAAATGGTATCAGGACGGCCTGATCATGGCGGATGCTCTGAGCAATACAGAGGCCGGTTCCCAGCTCATTGCCAATCAGAAAGCAGTTTCCTGCTTTGATAACTATGCAAATAATGAACTGGCAGGCGCAGTACGTACCGTTGTAATTGAACCCTGGTCGGTAGCCAATTCATATTCGGAACTGTGCTACGGCATTAACGCCAATTCCAAAAATAAAGATGCCGCCTGGACGGCCCTGCAGATGCTTTATACGGATAAGGAGGTCTGTGTCCTGCTCAACAACGGTATTGAAGGCAAGCACTATACCAAAAATGATGACGGAACCATTTCCTTCCCCGAAGGAAAGACCGCTGCGGACTGCGGTTACGGCATGGCGGACCTTTATTGGATAGCTCCCTACTCAGGATGGTCAAACCCCATTGACTACAATGGCCCCACCTTCTTTGAAGACTTAATCCAGTTTAATAAGGATACCATGAAGAGCAAAGCGTATGGCTTCTTCTTTGACACCAGCAGCGTTGTGGACCAGTATTCCGCATGCAGCAATGTTATGGATAAGTATTACAAAGCCCTGCTGGCAGGAACGGTAGATCCGGAATCCACCATCGCACAGGCAAACGGGGAACTGGAAGCAGCAGGCCTTCAGGATATTTTGACAGAAAAACAGAAACAGCTGGATGATTTCTTTGCACAGAAATAAGCAGAAAACCTGTTCTTAGAAATATGGAAAAAGATATAAGAGCCATTTTCAAAGGATCCCCCTTCCTGAAAATGGCTCTTCCAGGGAAAATGCGTTAAGAAAGGAAGAGTAAAATGGCTGGAACGGCTACGTTGGCAAAGAAACAGACGAAGAGTAAAAAAAAGGGCCGGAACAAAATGACGCTGGCGCTGCTTTCCATGATGCTGCCGGGTTTTATTTATCTGCTGATCAATAATTATATTCCTATGGCGGGTCTGGTAATTGCATTTAAGCGTTTTAATTACAGCAAAGGAATCTGGGGCAGCGATTGGTGCGGCTTCAGTAACTTCACCTATCTGTTCCGGACAAATGATGCCCTGAATATTGTCCGGAATACCCTTGGCTATAACCTGACCTTCATTCTTCTTGGAAATCTGCTGGCGGTAACGGTTGCGGTCATGCTGAATTTCCTAAGAGGAAATATGAATAAAAAGGTATATCAGACATTGATCCTGATCCCCTATCTGATTTCCATGGTGGTGGTATCCTATATCGTATATGGTTTTTTGAGCCAGGACAACGGATTTCTGAACAGCCTGTTTGTGAAAATGGGAGGGGAAAAGATAAGCTGGTATACGGAAACAAAATACTGGCCTTTCATTCTGGTTATTGTAAACCTCTGGAAGGGCTTTGGGTATAGCAGCATTCTTTATTACGCTACGGTCATCGGGATTGATTCCTCCCTCTATGAGGCGGCCACAGTGGACGGAGCCAACCGGTGGAAACAGGTATGGCATGTGACGCTTCCAGGACTGAAGGGAACGATTATCACCATGGTGCTTCTTGCCATCGGGCGTATGTTCTATTCGGATTTCGGCCTGTTTTATCAGGTACCGATGCGTTCCGGCCTTCTTTCATCGGTAACGGATACCATCGATGTATTTGTTTATAAGGGACTGACACAGCTTAATGATGTGGGACGTGCGTCGGCGGCAGGCTTCCTGCAGTCTGTACTGGGATTTGTCCTGGTACTGACAGCCAACTTCATCGTCCGCAAGGTAGATGAAGACAGCGCTTTATTCTAAGAAAGGAGAAAAGATTATGGTTGGTAAAAACAAAACGGGCCAGATTGTTTTAAATATTATTTTTATCCTGCTCTGTACAGCGGCGGTTGCACCTTTTCTCCTTCTGCTGTCCTCCTCTTTGACGGACGAAGCGACACTGATGAGGGAAGGATACAATTTTATCCCGAAGGTTTTCAGTATGAATGCCTATGTTTATCTGTTCAGCAGCAGTATGAAGATTATAAAGGGCTATGGAATTACCATTTTGGTAACCGTGTTGGGAACAACATTGAGTGTGCTTATGACGACACTGTTTGCTTATCCTCTGTCCAGAAAAGAGCTTCCGTGGCGCGGTTTCTTTGCCTTCTTCGTATTTTTTACCATGCTGTTTAACGGCGGCCTGGTACCTACCTATATGATGTGGACGCAGTCCTTTCATATTAAAAATACCCTGTGGGCGCTGATTATTCCCGGGCTTCTCATGAACGGCTTCTATATTATCATGATGCGTTCCTTCTTCCAGGCCAATATACCGGATGCCCTGATAGAAGCGGCACGCATCGACGGCGGAGGTGAATACCGGATTCTTTTCCAGGTGGTGACGCCCCTGTCAAAGCCGATTATGGCGACCATGGCTCTAATGATAGGGCTTGGTTACTGGAACGACTGGATGAACAGCCTGTATTACATAACTGATGATAAGCTGTTCAGCATCCAGGCCATATTGAACACGATTATTACCAATATTCAGTTCCTGACCAGCGGGCAGTCTTCCGCGGCATCCAGCGTGAATGTGGCTAATCTGCCGAGCATCGGCATTAGAATGGCGATTGCGGTAATCGGTATCCTGCCTGTACTGTGCATTTATCCTTTCTTCCAGAAATATTTTGTGAAAGGTATTGTTGTTGGAGGTGTAAAAGGATAGGTCAGCCGAATGATTAGTGGAGAAAGCATGATGTGCTTTCTCCATCAGTCGTTACCGGAAAAACTGGCAGTCTTTTTTTTATAATTATAATAGAAGCATAAGGAAAATTTTCCCGTTAACAGGCAACATGGAAACGAACAGGAGAGATATTATTATGAGTTTTGCAATTAAAGAAATTTATGTGGAATACCAGAAGGCCCCCATTGGCCTGGATGAGAAACGTCCTCGTTTTTCATGGATCTTTTCTTCCGTAGAAAAGAACATGAGGCAGAGCGCCTGCAGGATTCTTGTAAAAAAGGTGACACCTGCAGCGCAGGAAAAGATAGTCTGGGATTCCGGGAAACTGGAAACCGGAGAATCCAGAGGAGTGGAGTATGCCGGAGAAGAACTGGAAGCCTGTACGGTATATTCTGTGTCGGTGCAGGTGTGGGATGCCGAAGGAAACAGCGCCTGTGAGGATACCTGCTTTGAGACAGGCATGCTTAACTTTTCGGCAGAAGAGGAGGATATAAACCGCGCCTGGGAAGGCGCACAGTGGATTGCCGCACCTCGTTTTCATGTATGCGCACAGGCCAGAGGGGTATTTATCCTGGAGACGGAGCTGCGTCTGGAACCGGGCTCGCGGAGAGCAGGCGTGGTGTTCGGCGCCAATGATTTCCGGCTGCTAGATAAAAACCAGAATGAATATGGACTGGAAGGAGAGAACTATATCCGCTATGAAATCAACCTGCGGGCACTGGCGGGGAAACCGGCGCAGGGGCAAGCGGCAGGAAATGCAATGCCCACCCTGGACATCTACAGGGCAGGCTATGCACCCGGAGACAGGGAAGACATTCCCTTTGCCAGTGTTCCGCTCGTCCCTTTTGAAAGGGAGGATTCATCTCAGGAGAGTACAGCGGCACAGGGAACTGGAGAAGCAGAGGCATGCGATTCTTCTCTTATCACCGAAGAAAATGCCTATGATTTCCATTGTCTTCAGATAGAAGTGGACGGCAATAATGCCTTTACCTATCTGGACGGAGTGCTTGTGGATGCAGTGGCAAAGCAGGAGTTCTTCGGCAGGACGGTAAAGGGAAGAACGCTGAATCCCAGAGGAAATAATGACGTGCTGACCTATCCCAGGCTGAACGAGATCGGCTTTTTTGCAGGAGAGGGGGACAGCGCCTGTTTCAAATATCTGTCAGTCCGGAATATGCGCGCGCCTTCCGCGGAATTCATACGGGAAACGCCGGAGGGCGGCCTGTACGGCAGGGAAGGAATCTTTTGTAAAAAAGAAGGGATCCGTCTTGCCCAAACGGAATCGGGAGAAAGTTGTTTTTCCCTCAGTTCAGCCCAGGTTACGGCAGATCCTTCCCATTCATCCATCCCCATGTTTCGTACGCTCATCCGTACACGGGAGGACAGAAAACCAGTACAGGCCAGGCTGTATATCACTTCCCGGGGAATTTACGAATGCCGCGTGAACGGACAGGATATAACGGACCGTCTGCTTGCGCCGGGAAATACCCAGTATGACAGGCGGCTGAACTACCAGACCTATGACATCAGTGACAAAATAGGGGAAGGAGACAATTGTGTGGGAGTGACCCTGGCGTCCGGCTGGTGGTCGGATGCCCAGACCTTTACCGTGAAGAATTATAATTTCTGGGGAGATAAGGAAGCCTTTTTTGCCAAAATCGTAATTACCTATGATGACGGCAGCAGACATGTGCGGGTTTCCAACACGCGGGACTGGAGCTATTACGGGGAAGGACCTTACCGGTATTCCGGATTTTTCCTGGGGGAACAGACAGACGGAAGAAGGCTGGGGCTGTATGAAGACTATTCCAAAGCGGATTTTGCGGAAACGGGCTGGGAACAGCCGGTGACTTATGAACCGGTTCCCATCGATGAATACCGGGCCATGCCTCCGGGATTCGGCCGGGCCTGGCCGGGGGTTAATGAGACAAAGCCCCTGCTTCTGGGCGGTTATGATGCCCCGGTATATGTGGTGGACAGCCGGAAAGCCTGCAGCCGTACCTTTGTGGATGCGCATACTGTTATCTATGATCTGGGCCAGGAAATGGCCGGTGTGCCGCGTATCCGTTTTCAGGAAAAAGAAGGAACACGCCTTGTTATCCGGTATGGAGAAATGCTCTACCCGGATCTGCCGGAATATGCGGCAGGGGAAGGCGGCGTAAATCTGGTGGGAAGGCTTATGGTGGAAAACTACAGGGATGCCACCAGCACCGATGTGTATATTTGTGCCGGGAGAAAAGGCGGTGAGATCTGGCAGCCACGGTTTACCTTCCATGGCTATCGTTATATAGAAATAAGCGGCGCCGATAATCCGCCGGAGGCGGAAGAAGTGGAAAGTCTCCAGTATTCCTCCGTAACGGATTTTGAGGGAAGCTTCCATTCCTCCCATGAATTGCTGGATCGGTTTGCGGAAAATGTGAAATGGTCACAGCGCTGTAATTTTATTAATATTCCTACCGACTGTCCTCAGAGAAATGAGAGGATGGGCTGGGCGGGAGATACCCATGTGTTCTGCCATACGGCTCTGCACAATGGTTTCCTGAAGCAGTTTTATGAGCGCAATTTACAGGCGATGGCGGATTTGCAGGAGCCTGACGGACAATTTCCGGAAATTGCACCCGTGGGCGGGGGCTTCGGGGGGATAACCTATGAGTGCGCTTCCATTTTCATGACGGCGGAGCTGTACAGACAATATGGGGATAAACGTACCATTACCGCTTTTTACCCGGGTCTGAAAAAATATATGGATTACATGAAGGATAAAGGACTTCCCGGAAGAGGGGATATGTCTGTGGTCGGCCCGCTGGGCGACTGGCTGGCCCCTCAGGAAACGGATCTGCAGCTGATGTGGAATGCTTTTTATTACAGGGAAGCCGCCCTGATGGCGGAACTGGCGGCAATTATCGGTGAGACGGAGGATGCGGCGGACTTTGGAAAGCTGGCGGAGGAAGTAAAGGATTACTGGAACCGTACATTTATCAGCCCGGAGGATCAGAGAACAAGGAACATGGACGGGGAACTCTGCGATACCCAGTGCTCTTATGTGCTTGCCCTGGAATATGGCGTGGCCGATAACCGGGAGGCGGCCGCTTTCCATCTCCTGCGGAAAACAAGGGAGCTGGGACATAAGGTGGGAACCGGATTCTTTGGAACCGGCCTCCTGAATATGGCCCTGAGCAAGGCTGGATATCCGGAGGACGCCTATAAGCTGATGCTTCAGACAGCCTTCCCATCCTGGCTGTATCCCGTGACCCAGGGAGCCACCAGCATCTGGGAACACTGGGATTCCTACACGGTGGAAAAGGGCTTCGGCGGCTACAATGCCATGAACTCTTTTAACCATTATTCCCTGGGAAGTGTGCTCTCCTGGATGTATGAATGGATTCTGGGCATACGCAGGGAGGAAGAAAATCCCGGCTACAGTCATTTCCGCCTGGAGCCCTGCATCGGAGATCTTACATATGCCGGAGGAAGCGTATCCAGTCCGTACGGAACGCTCCGCAGCAGCTGGGAAAAGAAAGAAGGTGTTCTGATCTATTCCTGTGAAATACCGCCCAACACAGGTGCCACCCTTATTCTTCCTGACGGACAGATAAAGGAACTGGGGAGCGGAAGCTATTGTTTTGCCTGTTAAGACAAATATGCTGAAAATGTATGGCAAAAAAAATAATTGTATGTAGCAATCGTCTACTGAATCAGATAAAATATAACCAGAAGATAAAAATATCACATAACTGCGATGTTTTCCGGTCTGTCTGCTGCATTCGGACGGACAGGCCGGGGTAAGGGGGCACGCAGGGAAGGAGAGGTTATGTATCAGTTTAACAGAGAAGAGTATGACAAACGGATGGAATGGTACCGGGATGCCAGATTCGGTATGTTTATCCATTGGGGTCTGTATTCCATTCCCGCCCGCGGCGAATGGATCCGCAGCACGGAGGAAATGACCAAAGAAGAGTATCAGAAATATTTTGAGGAGTTCGACGCCAGAGATTTCAATCCGAAAGAATGGGCGCGCATGGCAAAGGAAGCCGGAATGAAATATATGGTTCTGACAGCCAAGCACCACGACGGATTCTGTCTGTTTGACAGCAAATATACGGAGTATAAGGCAACCAACACAAAGGCCGGACGGGATCTGGTGCGGGAATATGTGGATGCGGTCCGCGCGGAAGGGCTGAAGGTAGGCCTTTATTTCACTCTGCTTGACTGGTATCATGAAGATTATCCTCATTATCAGGACAGGAATCATCCCATGCGCAATCATCCGGAATGCGGAAATGAGAACCGGGATTTCAGCCGTTATGTGGATTACATGCATAAACAGGTGGAAGAAATCTGTACCAATTACGGACAGCTGGATCTCCTCTGGTTTGATTTTTCCTACGATGATATGAGGGGAGAAAAATGGGGAGCCACCAGGCTGATAAATATGGTTCGTTCCCTGCAGCCGCAGGTGATCATAGACAATCGTCTTGAAGTGAGCGGGGAAGGAAGAGGTTCGCTGGCAGAATGCAATCCCACTCCTTATCATGGCGACTTCGTGAGTCCCGAGCAGATTATCCCTCCGGAAGGCCTTGCGGACATAGAAGGAAATCCTCTGGCCTGGGAAGCCTGTGTGACAATGAACAATCATTGGGGCTACTGCGGAACGGATCAATACTACAAGCCCGCTCCCATGCTCATCAAGAAGCTGGTGGAATGTGTTTCCAAAGGCGGCAACATGCTCCTGAATGTGGGCCCTGATGCCTATGGGAACTTCCCTCCGCAGTCGGTGGAGATTCTGGCGGAAATCGGGTGTTGGATGAAAAAGAACAAGGAGAGTATTTACGGCTGTGGGATCGCGGATGTTCCCAAGCCCGATTACGGACGGGTTACAAGAAAAGGGAATACCTACTACTTCCATATGTATGAAAATACAATCGGCCCGGTTCCTCTTATAGGCCTCGACAAAACAAAGGTAAAGGGGATCCGTGCTCTGGCGGACGGATATGAGCTTCCGGTTTCCACAAGCTGGGTACACAGTGATTATCCGGATATTGTGTTCGCAGATCTGGGCCCGAACCCGGTTCTCCCTGACAGCACCGATTATGTGCTGAAAGTGGAAATGGAAGATTAAGTAAAAGTTCAGCCCCTCTCCGTTGGGCGCGGATTTCCTGCGCGGTTCGGGATTCCTTTCCCTCCGCTGCCGGCTCCGACCATGCAGAGGTCCTTATAGGGGACGCTCTCGCTCGGATAAACACGCAGCGGTACTAAGGCTGCACAGGACGCAGCCTAAGGACCGGCGAGTTTATACGCCCCTTACAGGATCCCCTGTATAGCCGGGCAGGCAGGCGGGGAGGCGGGCAGCACGAAGGGCCGGAAGCAAATCAGCCGCAGGGGCCGGGGGCAGGCGGAGGGGTTGGAACTAATACTATTATAGAAGGAACACCGCACCTACTCAATGTAGTATCTTTGCCGAAAAAAATAGTTCATGTATTATCTTGACTTCTTAAGAAATGAATGAGCTTATCAAGCCGAATGAAGACAGCATCTGGATCGGATTAACCCGGATTCCCGGAAATCCTATCAGCAGGCCGGAGAATGCAGGCTTTTTTGCAGTCCATTTTTTCATTATGGCTGCTTTCTGTCCACAGAAGAAAGATATGTCAATATAATCCACACATTCAAAAAACAACGGCATTGTTTGCTCCCGACTGTCCAGGTATGCTGTATTCATAAGAAAAAGAGCTTGCTGAAAGAAGAGGAGGAGTGAAATGAAGAGGGAAAAAATGACGGTGCAGGCAGGAAAGAGTAGCCGGTACCGCAGGAAGGAAATAACGGCCGCCTATCTTTTTATAGCGCCCCAGATTATCGGGCTGACCCTGTTTGTACTGGTACCGCTGATCTTTGCGGTAGTACTGTGTTTTTGTTCCTGGGATTTTATGAATGCACCGCAATTTGTAGGCGGTCGGAATTTCTGGAACGTGTTTGTGTTTGACGGGGACGTCTTTTATAAAACCCTTCTGAATACGGCGATTTTTATTCTGGGCATTGTTCCGCTGACTATGATATTTTCTCTGGGACTTGCTTTGCTGGCCAATCAGAAGCTGAAGGGGCTGTCATTTTATAAAAGTGCGTTTTTCATGCCCATGGTTACCTCAACAGTTGCTGTCGCCATGGTTTGGTATTGGCTGTATGCTCCGGATATGGGACTGATTAATTATCTGCTGGGATTGATTGGCATTGAAGGGCCGGGCTGGCTGGCGGATCCGGTATGGGCGAGAGTGGCGGTGATCATAATGTCGGCCTGGTCCAAGATGGGATATTATTTCCTGCTTTTTCTGGCAGGGCTGAAAGGGATTTCTTCCACCTATTATGAGGCGGCGGAAATGGACGGGGCTTCCTTCTGGCAGAAATTCAAAAGTATTACACTGCCCATGCTTTCTCCGGTAACTTTTTTCATTTTTGTGATGCTGATGATTGACGCTTTTAATATGTTTGATCTGGCTTATATCATGACACGGGGCGGCCCGATGTTTTCCACCTATTCTCTTGTTATGTATATTTATAACCAGGCCTTCCAGTATTTTGATTTGGGTTCGGCCAGTGTGGCGAGTATAGTCCTGGTGCTGTTTGCGGGTTCGGTCAGCGCCATTCAGTTTATCGTATCTAAAAGGTTGGTGAATTATGACAATTAGCAGAAGAAAACACATTAAGAACTTTTTTAGCCATCTTGTACTGATGGCAGGAGCCATCACTATGATATTTCCTTTTTACTGGATGCTTAAGACCTCCTTCCTGACTGACAGCCAGGCGCTGGAGATGCCGCCAAAGCTATGGTTTTCGTTTCCCTTATACTTTGGAAACTATAAGGAAGTTTTTGAACTTGCGGCGACGGGAAGAGCGATATGCAACAGCCTGTTTATTGCGGTGGTATCAACAGCCGGTGTTCTCTTCACAAGCTCCCTGGCGGCATTTGCCTTTGCCAAGCTGCGTTTTCCGGGAGAAAAAAAGCTGTTCGGCCTTATTTTCGCCACGATGCTGATTCCTTCACAAGTGACGCTGATACCCTTATATGTGGTTTTCAGCAAAATCGGGTGGGTGGATACCCATCTGCCGCTGATAGTACCGCAGATCATGGTTAATGCTTATGGCGTATTCTTAATACGACAGTTCATGGTATCGGTGCCGGATTCTTACATAGAAGCAGCAAAGCTGGACGGTGCGGGATATCTGCGGATATATGCCGGAATCATGCTCCCGCTGTGCAAGCCTGCCTTGGTGACCCTGGGGATGTTTACCTTTGTGGGCAACTGGAATAACTTTGTCGGGCCTTTGATTTACCTGAATACGGAGGAATTGTTTACACTGCCCTTAATCATCAATTCCTTCCGTTCCGCTTATGCGGTTGACTGGGGACTTTTAATGGCAGGCTCCACGGTAGCTGTTTTGCCTTTGCTACTTATTTATCTGTTTGCTCAGCGTTCCTTTATTGAAGGCATCGCGGCAACCGGATTGAAGGGATAAAATGGCTCTTTCAAAAAGGGCCGAAAAACATTAAAATATTTAAGGAGGGTTTTCAATGAAAAAGATGAGAAAAGCAGTATCAATTCTGTTGGCAGGGTGCCTTGTTCTGGGGCTGAGCGCCTGCGGGGGGACGAAGAATGCCGCGCAGGATGCGGTTTCACAGACTGCTTCCGGGCAAAAGGAGGATGGCGGCACGGCAGAACCCGCTGCGGATAGCAAAACCGCGGATGCCGGGGAAAAGGTGGAAATTTCTTTTTCCATGGCGGCTTATTCCAATGAAGTGGATGGCTGGACAGCCATGATTGATGAGGCAAACCGTCAGTTGGAGGCGGAAGGAAAAAATATTGCCATTAAGATCAATAAAGTTCCCTGTACCGGATGGCCGGAATATTATCAGAAGGTTATTACGCAGATGGCCGGCGGCAGCGCTCCTGATATCGGCAGGATCGCAGAATCCTATATGCCTATGCTTATCAACAAAGGACAGGTGGTTGATCTGACGGATTATATGGCAGATGATTTTGACATGAGCCAGTATTATGAAAAAACCTTTGAAAATTCCGCATTTGTAGACGGCCGTTATTATGGCCTGCCCTCCGGCCTGAATTATTATCTGGTGTATTATAATAAAGATATGTTTGATGCGGCGGGTTTGGAATATCCGTCGGCAGACTGGAACAAAGCTTCCAGCTTTGAGGAATATAAGAATATGGCAAAAGCCCTTACCGGCGGGGAGGGCGCAACAAAAACATATGGATTTTCAGCAGGACCTTATATGGCGGCGGTTGGTATGTTTAATAAATCATTAGGCGGCAATAACGTGTTTGATGATAACGGAGCGCCTACTATGAATGACTCTGTCAGCAAAGAGGTATATGCATGGTTTGATGAAATGCTGCGTGTTGATTACAGTATGCCCCGCCCTACGGATACAAAGGTAATGGGAGCGTTTGATATGTTCAAAGCGGGACGCCTGGGCATGATACTGGACGGAACATGGTGGCTGGGAGCTATCAAGGATATTAAGGATTTTAACGTGGGTATAGCACCCATTCCTTCAGGAACAGGCGGCGAGGCTTTTACAAGCCAGTTCGTGGATTCCTTTGTTATCTTTAAAGGAAGCAAACACGAAGCGGAAGCCTGGGAAGCCGTAAAGGCTATCATGAGCACTCCTGCTTTCCAGGCGCTGGCTAAAACCGGTGTGGGCGGTGTTCCTGTGGCAAAGGATGTTGCTAATTCGGTTATTGACGAAAGCCTGGGAAGCGCGGTAGACGAAAATGGTAAGAAATGTGCGGAGGAAGGGATGAACCATACGATTAAGGTTCCTTACAATTCTTATTACCAGGAAGCCGATCAGAAGGTAAATAACGTGATGGATGAATGGCTTTTGGGGAAAATATCCTCCGATCAGTTTGCAGAAAATGTACAGCAGATTCTCGTGGATTATGCTGCAAAAGATGCGGCTCAATAAGAAAATGTAGTTTTGGCAAAGACCCTGCAGCCTGCAGGGTTTTTACCGTCTTAAAATGAAGGGGAAACCATGCACAAGGTTTTGATTGTAGACGATGACTGGCTGATTTTGGAAGATATCTGTAATTTGATAAATTGGGAGAACTGTGGATTTCAGGCTCCGCTGACGGCGCAGAGCGCAGGGCAGGCTTTAAAAATATTGGAAGAAATACCGGTGGAACTGGTGATTACGGATATCTCCATGCCCGAAATCAGCGGTGTGGAATTAATCCTGCAGGCAAAGCAGATCTGCCCGGATATAGTTTTTGCCGTATTGAGCAATTATGATGATTTCCTGTATGTGAAGGAGGCCATGAAGGCGGGAGCTGTGGAATATCTCCTTAAGTATGAGATTGAAAGAGAGAATCTGAAAAAGTTCCTGATGCAGATGGAAAAGGAAATACAGGCGAAAAAGCGCTCTATGCAGGAACAGGAACAGCTGTTTCAGATGCAGAAGGATGCACGTTATGACCTGGGCTGTCTTTTCTGGCAGCAGGTATATCAGGATCAACTGGATTACCGGAGGATGTATGACCAGGCCCTGCGACTGGAGATTCCTGTGAACGGGGGAGCCTGGATCCCTGTGCTCGCTGAATTTGAAGACCGGGAAAAACTGAAGGATGCGGAAGGATTATGGAAGAAGCTGGAGAATGCCGCCCTGCGTGCGGGCGGGGAGTGCAGGATTTATGGAGCTCCTGTTAAGGAAGGGCTTTTATTTCTGGCAGTCTTTATCCCCGAAGTGAGTTTTCTTATAATAATTACCCTGATGACAAAGCTTTTGAATATACTGCAGGAAGTATTTACCTATATGGATATGTCTGTCTTTATGTGTGCAGGCCGGATCTGCATGCAGCTGAAGGAACTTCCGGAAGGGCTCCGCGGGATGCATGAATACTGCCATCTTCGTTTTTACCGGGGGTACAGGACTATTACGGACAATATTTCCAGGCTGGTGGAAAAAGGGGCTTTTCCGGAGGATGGCTGTAAAAAAGGCGAATTCCCTTTTGCGGAATGGGAAGAGCTTATTTCAGTCATGGCAACGGAAAGCCCGGAGAAGGTTGAGAAAAGTTTTGAGAAATTCCGTCAGGCCGTTGCCCGCCAGGAGCCGCCGGAGCAGATTCTGAAGCGGGAGACGGCCGGGAAGCTGCGTGATTTTCGTGAAAGCATGGAAAATCAGGAAAAAAGGCTGTCCGAACTTGAGAATGCATCCACGTGTTCCGCTTTTTTTGAACAGCTGAAAGAGATTGTCAGTGAGTGCGGTAAGGCGGCTTCCTTTCTGCAGAAGATATCCAGAAGAGAAATACGGGAAACAGTAATATATCTGTTTCAGCATTATGAGGAAACCGTTACCTTAAATCAGCTGGCGGAGATGGCCTGCATGAGCCGGGCGTATTTCTGTAAGATATTTAAGGATGAGGTGGGAATGAATTATACGGATTTACTGAATCAAATCCGTATAGGCCATGCCATGCAGCTGCTTCAGAAAAGCAGTCTGCACACAAGGGAGGTGGCGCTTTTGTCGGGCTTCACAGATTATCGTTACTTTTGCAGGCTTTTTAAAATGATGACAGGAAAAACCTGTGGGGAATACCGGAAAAGTAGTCTGATGGAAAAAGAAGAGGGGAGAGGAGAAGGAGATAATGCCGCATATCAGCCTTAAATACAAGCTGTCTGTTTTTCTGATATTATTGACCCTGCTTCCAACTCTGACTACAGGAATTTTTTCATATCGGGTATTGCTGAAGTCCCTTACGGATAACACGCGGAAAAGCGAAATGAGTATCCTGGAAAACCAGATGACTAATTTCGATTTGGCCATGCACAATTTTGAGACTATTCTGAATGATCTGGTCACTTCCGAGTCTACTCAGGGATTCCTTCAGTTCAGGAAAGAAAAAGAAAGTGAAATATATTATTCCGATCTTCTGCTTTTGACATCCAAACTGGACTCTTTGATAAGCCAGCGGGGAGATTCCCTGAATATGGCGGCGTTTTTATGGAATGACGGTGATCTTCCTCTGATAAGGGGAAATAGCGGCGGGATGAATTTTGCCGGGGATTATACCAAAAGGGAGCCTTTTTCCGGTTTCCTTCAGGCTGATGCTTCTATCCACTGGAAGGTATTTACAGAAGGGGAGGAGCCGGTTATCTATGCCTATCGGACTATTTATGATGCTTCCGCTAATGCAAATATTGGAGTGGCGCTGATTAATTTTACATCGGAGTATTATAAAGAGCTTCTGACAAGGACGATGGATAAAGGGGCTTTTTATGTCCTTTTGGATGGAGAGGACAGAATTGTCTATACGGACGGTGCATCCGTGGAAGAGGAGGCAAAGCTGCAGGAACTGCTGTGGAAGGAGGGGACGGGAGGCGTTCTTTCAGGGGAAAAAGGAGTAGTCTCCCTCCTTCTGGAGGATAGAACGTATCTGGTGAGCTTTGCCGAATCGGAAACCAATGGCTGGACATATTTGTATTTTAATCCTTTGACCAATATTAATGAGTCGATTCATGCCATTACCTGGCTGGTATTATTTGTTATGGCGCTCACAGCCATTCTGGCCGTGATAGCGGCTGTGGCTTTGTACCATTATCTGAATGCTCCAATCGGACGGCTAAGCAAAGCGATGGCTAATATGGAAAAGGGAATTTTGGAGACCCGGGTGGATATTCCCAGAAGAGATGAAATAGGGCAGTTGGGAGATGGATTTAATCAGATGTCGGAAAAAATCAGGAAATTAATCAGTGATATAGAAAAAGAGCAGAATGAGAAAAGAAGGGCGGAAATTCATTTCCTTCAGGCACAGATCACTCCTCATTTCCTTTATAACACTCTTAATTCTATTAAATCGCTGGCCAGGCTTAAACGTACGGAGGACGCGGCAGATATGACCACTTCTCTGATATCCCTGCTTCGGCTTGTGAACAGCGGAGACGAGATCATCACCCTGTCCCAGGAGCTGGAGTATGTAAAAAATTATGCGGCCATTATGTCCTTCCGGAGAAACCGGAATTTTCAAATCAGGGCGGAACTGGATGCTGGAACGGAGAACTGCAGGATTCCCAAATTCTCCCTGCAGCCTTTTGTGGAAAACAGCATTATACATGGTTTTTCAGAATCAGGAATGGAAAACGGAAATGAGGAATATCAGATTCTGGTACGCGCTTATTTTAAGGAAAGCAGGCTCTGCGTTCAGGTTGCAGATAATGGCAAAGGCTTCCTGACGGAAACAATTGCAGAAAAGCCCGAGGAAAATGGGATACGGTTCAGCCATATAGGAATGGCGAATGTGGAAGAACGGATTCATCTTTACTTTGGAAAAGAGTATGGGATAAAAGTAGACAGTACTCCGGGGAAGGGAACTGTTGTTTATTTAACTCTGCCGGGTAAGGATAGTGATAATTTATGAGAAAATAGGACACACATTCCAAACAGGAGGGCCTTTGTGCGGGAAAGGGAAGCCTGTATACTGAAAAGCATCATAACAAGCAGAAAAGGAGGTTTATTCGATGCAGGATTTAAGTTTTACATTTCCAACCCCACATTTTTTTCTGAAGGGGATTGAATTTTCCATCATGATTTACACATTTCGGAATGCTTATGCCCCTGATGAGGCCGGGATGGTTGTTACACAGGAAAAGGAAGAATTGACGGCAGCCGGAAACGGGCTGTGTTTTGCCGGAGGGCAGATGAAGGTGCCGGGGTATGTGGAAGTGCATGCCAGAGCCTGTGAAAACGGGATACGGATTAAGGCGGCTGCACAGATTGACAGTTATGAAGAAGATATACGCTGCATAAAAGTTACCATTCATGGAATAGCCGAGGGGAAACTGATTAATCTTATCGATTCCAGGCCCAGAGAGATTCCGCCCGAAGGCCTGAATCTGAAATATCCGGAAGGCTGGCGCGATGTGGGAACGCCGCTTGTGATTTTACAGACAGCGGAGGGAAGTCTGAACTATTACCGCTCCCTGGATACTTCAGTGAGGGATAAGCGTTTTGTTTTTGTCCGAACAGGAAAAGAGCTTGCTGCGGAATTGATTTTTGAAGAGAATGCCGCACAGATGTCGGGAAGAATAGAAACCCCGGAATGGGAAGTAGGGCAGGGAGAGAGTATGGAAGCTGTCTATGAGCCTCACCGGCTTCATGTGGAAGAAAGTTATGGTCTTGTGCCATGGGGAAAAAGGGAGGATGTACCGGATTGGGCCAGGGAAATATCACTGGTTGCCGCTGTTCATTGTCAGCATTGGACCGGTTATATATTCAATGACTATGAACAGGTGCTGGAGAATCTGAAAAAGATTTGTGAACAGGTGGAAGGACGCCGTGTGCTCGCTTATCTGCCCGGTTGGGAAGGACGATATTACTGGAAGTATGGAAATTATTCCCCGGATGAACGAATGGGAGGAAAGGAAGGCTTCCTGAAATTATGTCAGGGAGCAAAGGAGCTGGGCGTCCACGTAATGCCTATGTTCGGGATAAATATTGTGGGAACCCATTTTGATAATTATGAGGAATGGGGACTGCCTTCCGAATTCCGGGGACCGGGAGGAAATCAGTATGGCGGCAGCGTGGATTGGGATGGATCCCGCCATTACGATCATGCATCCAACCGCAATCTGAACCCGGCGGCACCCAGATGGCAGAACCGGCTGTATTCCCAGGTGACGGGGCTGATGGATGAGTATGGTTTTGACGCGGCATTTTTTGATATCGCTGCGGTATGGATGAACGATCCTAACCATAACCTTTATGACGGGGTCAAACAGCTGATGAAACGGCTGAAGGCTCATAATCCTGAACTGCTTTTATCCGGAGAGGCCTGGTACGATGGTCTTGCAGCCTGCATTCCGCTTCTTCAGTGCGGGCACACGGACGGAGTCCTGCATTGGCATGACGAAGCCTATGCGCCCATGTTTGATACCTATGCCAGGGGCTTCGGGCATCTGTGTCTCGGAGATGTATCGAGAGGGAGTACCGGGGTACATGAGCTGGGATATAACCCTATCCAAAGATGCCCGCTGAGAAAGGGAATTATCCCTACAATCACCATTGTAGACGGCACATTGGAGAAAGCGCCGTTAAAGGCCGCAGAGATATTTGCGGATGCAAACAAATATGCGGAGATGTTTCTGTAAGGATATATGTTATAAAAGGTATTAAGGCCGGGGGATAAAGTACAGAATCAGTCAGAAGTCACGCGGTTTTTCCCGGCCTTTTTCCCCTGATACATACAATGATCCGCGCGTTCCAGAATAGAGGCCGGCGTATCATCATTCCTTATCAGGGCGATTCCGACGGATACGGAGATATGCAGAGCGGTGTCTTCATGGGCAACCTCTGTGTTCAGGACCATCTGCCGGAATTTTTCGGCGATGATGGGGGCATCATAATCATTGACAACGGAATAGATCCCTACGAATTCTTCTCCTCCCCACCGGCCGATCAAATCATTACGGTTCATATTTTTCTTTATGCTGGATGCGATATTTACCAGCACTCTGTCGCCTGTATCATGGCCGTATTCATTATTGAAATGACTGAAATCATCAATATCCGCAAAAAGTACCGCAAATAAACGGCCAAACCGTTTATACTCGTTTAATTTGTAATTTAAAAAGCTTTCCAGGTAACGGCGGTTCGGAAGCTGGGTGAGGGCATCATGCATGGCGATGCCGGAAAGATGTTCTACCAGATTATCTTCATAGACTGTAGGGGAATTCTGAGTAAAGATTTCAATGGCTCCCACGATTTCCCCGTTCTTTTTCATTGGAGAGATATTAACTAATATGGGAATACGGTAACCATCCTTATGCCGTACAAAAACGCGGGCCTGACGCTGTTTTCCGTCTATAATGGTAGCGAACAGGGGACAGCCGATAACGCACAGCGGCCTGCCGTCCTCATCAATATGATTAAGTATGTTATCCTGACATTGCCTGCCCATGATTTCATCGGCACTGTAGCCGGTGATCCGTTCCGCTGCCTTATTCCAGAAAAGGATTCTCCGGTCAAGGTCGACGAAATAGACTCCGTCATTCAGGTTATTTATAATAGTAAGGTACAATTCATCCATTTCAAATTCCATTTTATCTGCTCCTGTATCCTGTATAATTTTATGAAAGGTAAAGATTCATTCGTACATATAAATTCGGCTGAAAACGTATAAAAGATAAGGTGCAAAATGGAAATTTTTTTCCAGCAGGAACGATTATCCTCTCAAAGCATCAATTTCCGAAATATCTTTTTCCAGCCGGCGTTCCTTTGCAACAGATACAGCCGGTGAAAGGGGCGGACGGGAATCCCCCGGACAGGCGAACTGCCGGCTGAATTCCAGATTGGCCTGTATCAGATTATATTCCAGAAGAAACTGCAGGGTCTGGGTCAGGCATTCCGTTTGTTTGCAGTTTACATCACAGAGGTCTTTCAGTGAGTGGGAGAGGTTGAGAATATCCAGGGAAGTAATAGCCATGGCCTGCTCCTGTATTTTTCCATTTATATATTGTATTGGTGTGAAAAGAATTATGTGCATGGAAAGTGTTACCGTTCACTCCCGGCTGCCCCTCCTGCACGCGCTGTCCCCTTGCCCTTTGGCTGTCGCCTGCCTGCTGGCTCACTCATTTTATCAGGCGGCGCCTACAATGCCTTTTATTACGATATGCGAGTTACTGTTCACTCAGTACTGTGCATTTACTGCACAGTACGTGAGAAAGTGATTCAAGAGTGCATAAATCCTATCGCCGCAGGCGATTTTAAATGGATTTATGCAGGTTACTGGTCACGGAGTGAACAGTAACATATGCGATGACAGTCTGCAGGGAGGCTTATCAGGTGCTTGCATGCAGGTATTTTGTTCTGCTATAATTAAATAAAAGCAATTCGGCAGGTTGCTGCAAGGCAGTGAATTGATTTGTAGAAGAATTGATGAGGAGCAGAGGAATGGGGACAGATAACCGCTTTATTCTGGAGCAGGCAGAATTACTGTATGATGTCAGATTAGTTCATGAAATTACAACAGGCAATTCCGGCAGCCTGGTTTTTGAAGTGAATAAAGGAGAAAATGCATACATACTGAGGGCATCAGAGTATAGTATCGATAACAAAAAGCATACCGCATTTGAACTGAAATGGATGGAATATTTATCGGATAATCTGTCTGAAATTGTCCGGCCGCAGAAAAGCTTAAGGAATTCTCTCTTTGAAGTAATAAATGCCGGGGATAAAGCATATATCCTGTGCCTGTTCGAAAAAGCGCCCGGAAAAACCGTTGATATAGATAATCCGGAGGAGTTTAATGAGGAACTATTTTTTCATCTCGGGGAGCTTATGGGGGAGATGCACAGGCTTGCTGTGGGCTATGAGGATATTATCATAAGTCCTGAATTTGAATGGACAGGTTCCGTAAACGCATGGCGTTATGAAAGTGTTATAGACGATGAAAGGGGTCGGCTGTGTCTGAAAAAATATTATGATGAAATAAACAGGCTTCCCAAAAGGAAAGACAATTATGGTATTATTCACTGGGATATCCATACCGATAATTTTTTTGTGCATAATGGGAAAATCAAACTTTTTGATTTTGATGCCTGCCAGTTTAACTGGTATGCCGCAGATATTGCCAGCGCCATATTTTTTATGGTATTGAAAGGTGCCGGGCCGCTGAGACACAGAAGTGAAGAAGAACGGACAGAGTTTGCTGAAGGCTGTTTGATTTCATACTTAAGAGGATATTCAGCGGCAAACACAATAAGTGAATATTGGATTAGGAAAATCGATCTGTTCATGAAATATCAGATGGGCGATGAATATCTGTATGCCCAGAATTACTGGCCCGATGAGCTTGCGCACCTTCGGGCAGAATATCTGGACTGGTTTAAAGAACGGATAACAAAAGATTTGCCATTTGTTTCTGTCAATTATGATAAAGTCTTAAAGAGTATACCGGCAATATAGGAATAATGTGCCTTTGGGCTGTTGATTTTTGAAAAATCCGCTGCTAATCAGGCAGAGGCCATCCGGCGGATCAGCAGCCGTGATAAGATTGTGAACACGATGCCCGCAGGCTGTCGGCCGTCAGTGTTTTGGCATTCCGCAGCATCTCCTCAGGGGTTCCGGCAAAAACAACCTCTCCTCCGTTTTTTCCTCCGTCTGGGCCAATGTCAATGATCCAGTCCGCCTGCTTCATCACCTCAAGATTATGCTCAATCACTATCAAAGTATTTCCGCGTGACACGATCATGTCAAACAGCTTCAGTAAATTCTGAATATCAGACATATGCAGGCCTGTCGTGGGCTCGTCCATTACAATTATGCCGCCCTTTTTCCCCAGATTCTTCGCCAGCTTGATTCTTTGCCGTTCCCCGCCGGACAGCGTGCCAAGCGGCTGTCCCAACGTCAGATATGACAGCCCTACCTGCTGCATCACCTTCAGATGCTTCCTGATTTTGGAGTCTTCGAAGACTTCCATTGCCTGAGATGCGGTCAGGCTCAGCAGTTCCACAATATTTTTCCCCTTGTAGGTACAGGCCAGCGCCTCCTTGTTATATCGCAATCCTCCGCAGGCCTCACATTCCGTTACAATCGGATCCATGAAAGCGAGTTCGGTCACAAGGATGCCTTTCCCTTTGCACACCGGACATGCCCCGGAGGAGTTGAAGCTGAACAGGCTGTCCGGCCTGCCGCTTTCCCTTGCCAGCAGCTTTCGTATTTCATCGAAAAAGCCGAGATAGGAGGCGGGTGTTGAACGGTTTGTGGCTGTGATGGGGCCCTGATCAATCATTACGATATCATCCGCATACTGCCTGGCAAATACCTGGGATATCAGAGTGCTTTTTCCCGAACCGGCCACGCCGGTGACAACAGTCATGATGCCCAGGGGGATATCCGCGTCCACATGCTTCAGATTATGCAGGCAGGCATCACGGATCGGCAGGCTGCCCGACGGCCGCCGCGGCGTTTGCTTGACCGGCAGGGTCCGGAGCAAGGCCTTCCCTGTCAGGGTGCCGGACTTCAGCAAGTCCTGATAGCTGCCCGCAAAAACAATTTCACCGCCGTTTTGGCCTGCCTGGGGCCCTACATCGATGATATGGTCGGCAATCGAGATGACATCCGGATCATGTTCCACCACAAGGACTGTATTGCCCTTGTCACGCAGCTGCTTCAGCAGGTTATTCATCCGGTAGACATCCCTGGGATGCATTCCTGCGCTGGGTTCGTCAAAAATATAAGTCATTCCGGTCAGGCTGCTGCCCATATACCGGACAAGCTTCAGGCGCTGCGCCTCCCCGCCGGACAGAGAAGGAGTTTCACGGTTCAGGTGGAGATAGGGCAGGCCGATTTCAATCATCCTGTCCAGCCCCTCTATGAGAGTCTGCACCAGCAAATCAACTATCGGCTCGGAGATTTCTGTCAGGACCTCCCGCAGCTGTGTCAGCTCCATCCCGCACATGTCCGCAATGGAAAATCCGTTTATCCTGCAGTTCAGGGCAGCCGGATTCAACCGTTTTCCGTGACAGTCGTTACATTCTGTCTCAGCGATTAAGTTTTGGGATTTCTCCTGGGTATGACTGCTTTTGCTGCTGATATCCCGATTCAGAAGAGTCTTTGTATATTTATGGTACAGACCGGTTACTTTCGGATTTTCCGGCGCTCCTTTGCCGTCCCGGGAACCATATAAAAGAAGATTATATTCTTCGCGGGAATATTCTTTTACCGGCTTGTCCAGAGGAAACAGGCCGGACTCGGCATACTGCCGCCAGTACCAGGAGCCGGGACGGTACAAAGAGTCCTTTACACAGCCTTCCTTCCAAGATTTATTGAGATCTATTATGGAAGCCACATCAACCCTGGTTATTTTTCCAAGACCGGAGCAGGTTTTGCACATGCCGTTAGGATCGTTAAAAGAAAAGTAGGATGCCGTACCTGTATAAGGCTTTCCTACCCTTGAAAACAGCAGCCGCAGACTGGAGTACAGTCCGCTGATGGTTCCTACTGTTGAACGGGCATTCCCGCCCAGGGGAGACTGATCCACCACAACAGACGCCGTTAAATTATCAATCCGTTCCACGGCCGGTTTGGGGTATTTAGGGAGCCTGGAACGCACGAAGGCCGGGTATGTGGAATTCATCTGTCGCTGAGATTCGGCGGCGATGGTATCAAATACAATACTGGATTTGCCGGAGCCGGAGACACCGGTAAATACCGTAATTTTCTCTTTTGGGATATGGAAGGAGACATGTTTTAAATTGTTTTGGGTGAGACCCTGTATAAGTATATCTGCCATTTGTTTGCACCTCTTTCTGTTGCTTTGAAAATAAGGATGGCCTGCGGAATGCGGCATTCGTTATATCCATATTTAGCCGGTTGTGTTTTGTCGTTCTGATGCTGCGGTTTTTTATTATACAAAAAATCCGGGCTGTATGCATGATATTTTTTGCGCTTTTTCTACTCGGACAATATAAAATGCAGTATACTGTAAAGAAAGCGGAGAAGGGAGAGAACGGTTTGAAACAATTATCCTCTTTAGAAAGGGCAGTCGAATATATTGAAGAGCATTTGAATGAAAATATCGGATTAAGTGATGTATCAAGGGAAACAGGATATTCTTACTATCACATGACACGTCTGTTTTCAACCGTATTGGGGGAATCGGTTGGACGTTATATCAATCGGCGCAGGCTGTACAATGCCTCCGAAAAGCTTATTCATTCCGACCGGAGGATAACAGATATCGCGTTTGACAGTGGTTTTGAATCGGCAGAGGCATTCAGCAGGGCTTTCAAGAATGTCTTTGGAAGCAGTCCGGCGGATTACCGGAAGGCCGGGCTTGATCTGGTAGTTAATGCCAAAAGGGAAATGGCGCCTGAGGATGTGAGCCACATTGCGAACAATATTTCCCGTTCTCCAGAAATAGTTTGGCTGGAAGAAATAAAGATTGCCGGTATCAGAGGAATGACCTCCATTTCCGATAACCGGCTCCCGGGATTATGGAAGCAGTTCAGGAGCCTTCATACAGAGTTTTTCGGGACGGAGCGGACCGGGTACAGTGTTTGTGAAACGCAGCAGGCCGTATATACAGAAGACGGTGACGTATTGTTTTCCGTCATGCTGGGCTGTCCGGCGGACAATGTTGAGGAGCTGCCGCCGATGCTGTCCGGAAAAACGCTGAGCTCCGGGAGATACGCCGTATTCACTCACAGGGGAACCCTTGCAAACCTGTTCAAAACTTATAAGTACATTTTTGGGACATGGCTGTCGGCAGCGGAGGAGGAACTGGACGACCGTGAGGATTTTGAGGTTTACGAGCGTGAGGTAACAGCCTTTGATGATCCGGATAATGAGGTTAAAATATATATCCCCATAAAGTGAGAAAACACAGGAAAAGTATAGGTGAATCCTGCAGTTTTTTGATGCAGGATAAGGGAATTTGTGATAGAATAATCCTGTCGGTTGACAATAGACAAAAATGTGGTCAGACAGAAATGGGAGGGTAAATGGTATGGCACTTTTACATGTGGACTTTTTTTCAGATGTTCTGGGAATGAGCGTGAATATGGATGTGATTCTTCCCCAGAAAACAAACGGACAGATCGGTATGGAGGGGATAGCCGCTGACGGCAAATATAAAACGATGTATCTGCTGCACGGTATGAGTGATGATCAGACAATCTGGCAGAGAAGGACCTCAATTGAAAGGTATGTGAGCAAGCTTGGTATTGCAGTGGTGATGCCTACCACACATCTGGCATTTTATACGGATACCTGCTATGGAATGCGCTACTGGACATTTATTTCGGAGGAACTGCCCGGAATCTGCAGGGAATTTTTCCCGAATATGTCGGACAAGGCTGAGGATACTCTGGCTGCCGGTTTATCCATGGGCGGTTATGGCGCATGGAAGCTGGGACTGGGAGCGAGTGAAATCTTCGGAGCGGCGGCATCGCTTTCGGGAGCGCTGGATATCGTACAGGATTACATAAGGAATTCTGAGGAAAACCAGAATAAGAACCCGCTGTTCCGGGGAATTTTCGGAACGGAGGAAGATTTGAAGGGTTCCGATAACGATATTCTGGCACTGGCGGAGAAGCTGGCGTCACGGAAAAAGGAACTGCCCAGACTGTATGCATGGTGCGGAACGGAGGATTTTCTGTATGAGGGGAATCTGAAAGCCTGGGATCATGTGAAAAAACTGGGATATGATTTGACCTGCTGCGAAACGGCAGGGGATCACCAGTGGAAATACTGGGATGAAAAGATTCAGGATGTGCTTCGGTGGTGGCTGGGTACGGATATGGATCTGCAGTAAAGTTATTATAAATGAAGGATTTTCTGTTGCTTTTATTCGTGCTTTGCATCCGGATTATTCCGGCCCTGCAAAGCACGTTGTGGTTTATTCATTTTTGTTATCAATAAACATGTTCCGGATCCTCTCCTTAATCTCTTTCACATTTATCTCATCGTCAATTTTATATTCTTCAGCCAGCCGTTCTAATTTTTCAGCCCGGATATTCATATCGTCTTCAGAGCAGTTTCGGCAGCAGCCGTCAAAGAGAAGATTACAGCTGAAATAGCAATGCTTTTCTTTTCCGTCACAGACACTTCTAGTGCAATTTTCTGGAAAAGCCAGGAGAAAATCTTTGGCAAAGCCCCGTTCCCATGACAGCATGGTAGCCTGAATTTCAGACCATAATGACTGGGAGTCTTTCCCAATATCATTTTGAAACTGCAGCAGATGCCCCATCTCATGCGCCGTTATGGCCCTCAGTACATGATGACCATAACGGTTTAAAGCGTTTTCCGGGACGATTATATAATATACAGGATTGTATTCTGCAATAAATCCGTTTTTCCTCAATGCCAGATAGATTTTGCCCTTTAATTCCGGATAACCTTCGAAAGCCGGTTCCACATAGCTTTCTGCGTACTGACGCAGAATTTCTTTCCGTTCCTTTTTACTCTTTTCACATAAATAACCCCATCCGTTTTTCTGCATTTCCATATTTTGCACCCCTTCCTTAACTCGTAGTATAGCATTAAAAAAATGTGTTATCAATCTCCGCGAACCTGTTTGGAATGAACCTGTTGGTGCCGGGATAAAAAGCAAAACCGTCATTTCATGCAAGAGCAGCAGTGTTCCTTGACAGCCTTAACAAAATAATATATCATATGATATATAACATGAGATATATTATGGAGGACAGTATCTTGGCACCGAAACAAAAAATCACAAGAGAACAGCTTTTGGAAATTGCATTTGATATCACGAGAAAGGAAGGCTTCTCAGCCGTGACGGCAAGAAGTGTGGCAAAGGCGGCGGGATGCTCCATACAGCCGGTTTTCAGCCAGTTTGATACGATGGAGGCTCTGCGTTCAGCCACATTTGATTATGCCTGTGAACACTTTATGAATGAGATCATGGAAAAAAAAGACCGGCCTGATTTCATAGCCTGCACCAGCAGATGGGTGCTGAATCTGGCAAGAAAGGAGCCAAATCTGTTTCACCTGTTATATCTTTCGGACAGCTTTCAAGGGGATAATCTCTGGAATGTCATGATGGGTTATGAAAGCAACAGCAAAATGGCGACTGTTTTCCGGGAAAGCTATGGGTTGGAAGAAGAGGAATGCAAAGATATTTTTTTGCGCGGCTACCTCCTTCTGCATGGAATCGCAACGATGATTGCTACCAACCATATGAATTTTACAGATGATGAAGCGGCGGAAATGGTAAAGCGCACGGTGGAAGATATGGTGGCAGGGGCAGGCAGAAGAGCGGCCAGCGGAGGGGAGAGTTGAGTATGAAAGAAATCGGGTTAGGGAAAGCATTGGCGATGACCTGCAGGGCAGGCAGGATGACTCCCGGAGAACGGAAAGAGCTTGCACAGAAGCGCCTTAAGGAGCTGGCGGCATATGCCGGACAGAACAGTCCCTATTATGGCAGACTATATAAGGGCCTGCCGGAGGACTGGAAATTAACCGATTTACCCACCGTAAATAAGGTAGACCTGATGGCTCATTTTGATATGTGGCTGACGGATCGGACAGTGACGGAAGAAGCGGTTAACAGCTTTATGGAGGACAGGGAAAACATTGGGAGGCTTATGGATGGAAAATATCTTATCTTTACCACCTCAGGCTCAACAGGCAGCCCGCTGGTGGTTCTCTACGACAAAACCTGCATGAACATATCTTCCGCACTGTCTGTGCTGAGAGCTTATGCCAGAAAAGAGGATCTTTCTGCCTTCATAAAAAAAGGAAAGCGGACAGCCAGCATTTTTGCCGAAGGATTTTATCTGGGCAGCGGGTCCGTGAAATATCAGCTGCGCCGTATGCCATGGAAAAAAGGGATGATGATGAATTTGGACGTCAGAACGCCGACTGCAGAAATTGTGGAGAAATTGAACCGCTTTTCGCCGGTCATGCTGGGCGGATATCCCAGCGGCCTGGAGCTTCTGGCAGATGAGCAGGCTGCCGGCCGCCTTCATATATCGCCTGCTATTGTGATGACAGGCGGAGAATTGCTGAGAGATGAGGTGAGGGAAAAACTGGCTGATGCATTCGGCGGATATGTACAAACCAATTATTCTTGTACGGAAGGCGGGACAATGTGTCATGAGTGTGTAAACCGGCATCTGCATATCAATGACGAATGGATCATGATAGAGGCGGTTGACGAAGATAACCGTCCGGTGCCGGACGGAACGCAGTCCGCTAAAATCCTTCTCACGAATCTGGCTAATAAGGTACAGCCTTTCATACGTTACGAGGTGAGTGATCGGATTGTCATGCATCATGAGGAATGCGGCTGCGGCTGTGATGCGCCATGGCTGGAGATTGAAGGGAGAAATGATGATATCCTAATGTTTGAAGAGGGAATAAGGCTCCAGCCTTTGGCAGTCTATGCCATACTCAGGGAAGTGCCGGGACTTAAACGTTTCCAGCTGGTTCAAAAGGAACGGAATGTGCTGGAGCTTAGAATGCTGGCACAAGATCCAAAGGAAGTTTTCGGAAAGGCGGAGGAAGTCCTGCAGAGCTACTTCAGGGATAATGGGGTGCATGCCGTTATATATGCGGGAGAGATTTTGCCGCAGGTACATCCTGAGAGCGGGAAATTCAAGCATATTGTTGCGCTGGGGCGGGAGTGAAGAGAGATTGACGGTATACGTGGAAACGTATGAGAAGGAAGATTCTCCTGATGAAGAATCATAGAAAAAAATGAATATTATTATCCTGGTGCTATTGATTTTACTCCTGCCATATGTTATATTACATATAGAACAAATATAACTATGCCTTCATACCCAACCGGGCAGCAGAAGGCAGATGAATGGAAGGTGACAGCAATGGCAGCAAAAAGAGATTATTACGAAATTCTTGGAATAGATAAAAATGCAGACGATAATACCATAAAGAAAGCATACCGTAAGCTTGCAAAAAAATACCATCCTGATCAAAATGCCGGCAATGCCCAGGCAGAGAGGCAGTTTAAGGAGGTAACAGAAGCTTATTCCGTATTGAGCGATCCGGAAAAGAAAAAATTATATGACCAGTTCGGCCATGCCGCCTTTGATGGTTCAGCGCCGGATCCTGACTCCTTCACCCGGGGCGGAGCCGGAAACGGCGGGTTCCGTGAATTTCATTTTGAACAGGGAAATATGGACGATATTTTCGGAGATATTTTCAGCGGAATATTCCATGGAAAAGAAGATGCGGGAAGAGGTTTTTCCTTCCATGGCTTTGGAGGAGACGGCTTTACGGGGCATGGTGCTGATGGCCGTGACTTTACGGGAAGCGGCTTCGGAAGCCATGGTTTCGGCGGAAATGGCTTTGCGGGCGGTGATGTCCGGATGAAAGGCCAGGATATCCAGGCGCAGGTGGAGGTCAGCTTCGATGAAGCGGTATTCGGGTGTGATAAAGTCATCAGCCTGCAGAATGCAGAGGGCCAGGTACAGTCCCTGCAGGTTCATATTCCGGCGGGCATCGAAGACGGCAAGAACGTAAGGCTTAAAGGAAAAGGCATGCCGGGATACGGCGGCGGGAAACCGGGAGATCTTCTTCTTAAAGTGAAGACAGGCAGCAAGCCGGGCTTCGAACGGAAAGGTATGGATGTGTACAGCACTATTTCCATTCCCTTCACCACAGCCGTATTTGGCGGAGAGGTTCCGGTACAGACCCTGTCAGGAAAGATCATGTGCAAAATCCGGGAAGGAACACAGTCAGGAAGCAAAATACGGCTGAAGGGAAAAGGGATTGTATCCATGAAAAATCCTAATGTGCATGGGGATCATTATGTAACCGTTCAAATCCAGGTACCTAAAAACCTGAGCCGGGAAGCAAAAGAAAAATTGAAGGAATATGAAGAAGCGTGCGGGGCGGGACGGCATGGCAGCAAAAAGGGTAGCGCCGCATGACAGAGTAATAAATGAAAAAAGAAAAACAGATTTGTTGGCCGTAAACCATCAAATCTGTTTTTTATGTACAGACAATCTGTCAGCAGAAATTCATCGTTCTCTGGGAGTGCATCCAAAATAACGTTTATATGCTCTTCGGAAGGTTTGAGGAGAATTATACCCTACTATTCCGGAAATATCGGATACCGTATACATATCCATTTCAATCAATTCCTTTGCTTTATTCATACGAAGCTCCTCTACATATTTGGAAAAGTTCTGTTCAAAGGACTGTTTGAAAAGACGGGAAAGGTAAACTTCAGATATACCGAAGCTGTCTGCCACGGATATCAGGGACAGCTGAGGATCCGCATAATTTTCTTCTATATGTTTCCGTATTCTCTGTTTAATATCATAGGTTTCCTGCTCTCTGATTTTTCTGACCAGATTTTTTTCATCATACCACTGGATAATGCCTTTGAAGGACTCATATTCATTATCCAGCAGGGTACGTATGTGTTTAAATCCGGAAGGAATCCGGCCGATATCGGTTATCGCATCCCCATGGAAGGAGATGCTGATGCCGCTGTTATTTTCCATTTTTTCTTTGACATAAGCCAGGTTCTGTTCGCACTGCTGTTTGGCCTCCTGCTTTTCCTGACAGGATGACTCCAGTAAAAGAGCAATTCTCTCAAAATCCAAATCGTAAATCTGTGTTGTCAGGAAAGTCTCTTCCATTATTTTCTTCAGATAAATCTTCTGTGCCGCTATTTTTTCCAGATTATTTCCTGTATCCAAATCATTGAGTGAAACAATGATAATCAGATAAAGAGGAGAATCGGCGGCGATTTGTATCTTCTGCAGATTTTCCCCTATCTCTTCCCGGGTGTGGTAGCCTCCGGTTGCAAGAGTATGGAAAATGGAGGTCTTCAATGCCGGGATTTGTTTTTCCAGTTCATCCTGCATCTGTTCATTTTTCTGGATTAACCGTTCAATTTCTTCATCAAATTCATCGTAGGAAACGGCAGATTTTCCGGTTTTCAGTAAGTCATAAATTTTGGTAATGGGAGCGGAAAGCCTGGTGGTGAAATAATGTACAAGAAGGATGCCGATGCCCAGAGCAAAGACAAGCATGAACAGAAAATAGCCCCAGGTGTCCTGCACTGCACTCATGACCAGCTTTCTGGGAACAGCACATACATACAGCCAGTTATTTTTATCTTTATAATAGGTGAGAAACAAGTCATTTCCGCCAATTTTTTTGGTGATGAATCCACTGTTTTCTGAGGTCTCCTCTGCCGGCAGGTAAATATTTTCAACGCCGGTACGGTTATCCTCGCAAAGAATATTGCCGTCTCCGTCCTGCAGATAAACAAACCCATCCTTTTGATATTCCAGTCTGTCAAAATACCGGAACAGCTTGTCCTGTCCCAGAAGAATAAACACGCAGCCGCTGCTGTAAATACCTGAATTGGCAGGAATGTCGCTGCTGAAAAAAAACATTTGTTTGGTTATGCTTTTGTCTGTGGTTTCCAATGTCTGCAGGCGGTTATTCCAGTTATGGATTCCCATGAGCATTTCATGATACCAATGGTCATAATCGATCCCGGTAATGGAAAAGGTATAATCATAGTACCGGTTCAAATTGATAACCACCTGTGTGCCGTCAAGCAGCATTTTGTTGTTTTTAGAAAAAATCTGGATATTATCGATGGCATCATTGGCAGTTATCAGGGAATTTATATCTTTCTGAAGAAGAATGACCTCATTAGTATTGGTTCCATCTTCGTTCAGAGAATAAAAGTTGAGAAATTTGTTTACGGAAGAACTTTCGTCAAGATAATTAACAATACTTTCCACAGAAGCCATCATGCTCTCTCCCATAAGTGCGCTGTTTTCAAGTATGGAAATATTTTTATCATAGATTTCCTGCTTGAACAGCTTCTGGTTCCGGAAATAGGCACTGAACAGAAGGAAAAGAGGAATAATAAGAATCGGCAGAGCATTAAGCAGAAAGCGTATATATATTTCTCTGTTTTTTCCCTTGCGCAATACTATTCCCCCCTTGCCAATATGGCTTCTTGTGTTATCAGTATAATAGAAAGAAGATATTAATTCAAGTATGACAGGTCAGAAAACACTGCGTTTTCTGTGTATAAAGCACAGAAATAAATAAAAAAGAAGCAAAACTTAAACAATATGTACAATAATGATCCTTGTGGACAAGCACTGAAATCATATGATAAGAGTATCAATATTGTTTGCAGTATGCAGAAGGGAGCAATTATGGGGATGAAGGAAAAAAGCAGAGTAAGCCAATATGATGTGGTATATCATTCTCCTGGTAAAAGTGACAGGAGCGCCATGCCTCTGGGAAATGGAGAGCTCGCTGTCAGTGTGTGGATGGATGAAAAAGGGGTTCTGCGTTTTTATCTTGCCAGGACGGATGCGGTAACGGAATTGGACAGAACGGTAAAGCTGGGAATGGTGGAAGTGAGGACAGCTCCGGGATTCCTGTCAGATGGTGATTTTATTCAGAGGCTGGAGCTGGAGCATGGGATCGTACATATGAAAAGCTGCGGTAAGGAATTATGGATTTGGGTGGACGATGCTTCGGATATAGTATATGTCAGCGGTAGGATGAAACAGGAGATGAAGGTAAAGGTACGATATTATACCTGGAGGACAGAAAAAAATCTGCCATGGAATTCGCCTGTCCGTTCCACAGGGCTTACAGAAGCGGCAGATATGGTGGATGAGCTGGAAGATCGAATCTGTTTCCGCCATATAAATGGGGAAAATGGAATTGAGCATCTGGCAAGGCTTCAGTGTGTGGATGATCTGTCCTGTGTTCCGGATCTGCTGTCAGGCCGCATTTTCGGAGGAATAATGTATCTGGAGGGAGGAAGAAGAGTCGGACATGAATTAGTAAAAGGGGAATGCACGGATTTTTGTCTGAAGGTAGCAACACATAGTGCCCAGCTTGAGGAAAGAGAATGGCTGGACAGAGTTGACGGGATGCTTAAAGGAAGCAGAACGGCTGATGAATCCCGGGAAGCCACTGCTGTTTTCTGGGAAGCTTTTTGGAAAAAGAGTTATATTTTTGTGGAAGGAGATAAGGAGAGGAAACCTGTATGCAATGAAAGGATTCTTGACTGTGTATCGGAACCCATGGAATGTACCGGTACCGCTTCTCCGGTCACCAGAGGTTATCTTCTGACAAAGTATATGCTGGCCTGCTGTAAGGATGGCAATTTCCCTGTTTTTTACAATGGCATGCTTTTTAATCTGTGTCCGGGGAACAGGGAACATCTGGGAGTTATGGAATTTGTAAGCGGTTTTACCAGAATCCCCAGTGGAGAATACCCTACGCTTTCTATTAATCCGGATGAAAGATCCTGGTCGAATGAACACTTGTGGCAGAATCTCAGACTTCCCTATTACACCATGCTGGCAACGGGAGATTTTGACAGCCTCAAAAGGCTTTTCGTATATTTCCGGCGGTTTTGGGAACTGAACAGAATACGCGCAGAACGTTTTTATCATGCGGGAGGGCAGCATAATACGGAAATGACACTTTCCTGCGGTCTGCAGTCTGAAGATATTTATGGGCTGGAACGGGAGGGAAAGCCTGATGGCTGGTCGGATAACCGGTGGGGAGGGGCGATTGATATTTCGCCGGGCCTTGAACTTACCCATTTATTGTTTGCTTATTATCTTTATACTATGGATGAAGAATTCCTCCGGACACAGGCGCTTCCCTATGCGAGAGAGCTTCTTCGTTATATTGAAACCCGTTTTGAGGATAGGGAAAAAGGAAAAATAGTAATCGGCCCGCTTCAATCGGTTGAAACTTATTTTGATACAGTGAATCCGACCCCGGTAATTGCCGGAATGCGGGCAGTCCTCAGGGACATTCTGGAGCTGCCGGAACAGTTGGTTGATGACAGGGATTTTTTTGAAAGGATCTATGAAATGACTCCGGAAATACCCACCGGGGTATGGAATGGGGAAAAAGTAGTAAAGCCGGCGGAAGAATATGAGGATGTGAGAAGGAATGTAGAGGCGCCGGAGCTTTATGCCATTTATCCGTTTGGGCTTATGGGAAAATATGAGGATGGGAAAAAGGCATATCATACCTTTCTCCATGCTCTGGAAACAGGTGGGCAGATGAAGCCTCACATTCTGGGTGAAAATCCGGGGGCTCCCTGTTACAGCGGCTGGCAGTATATCGGAAATGCGGCTGCTTTACTGGGGCTTGGTGATACGGCAGGAACCATATTGGAAAATAACTGTGCGCTGCAAAATCCGGGCAGCCGCTTCCCTGCAATGTGGGGGCCGGTATATGATGCGGTACCGGATACGGATCACGGGGCAAATATCATGAATCTGATGCAGCTGATGGTTCTTCAGTGCCGGAAAGAAAAAATTTATGTACTGCCGGCGCTGCCGGATTCCTGGGATGTTTCCTTCCGGCTGTATGCCCCATATCAGAGGCTGTTTATGAAGAGGGCAGGCTTATCAGCCTTCGGACGATACCGGAAAGCCGTATGAGTGATGTGATAATGGGATAATAAGGGACCGCAGCGGTGTATAAGTGTATATTCCGCTGCGGTTTGTTATTATATGAGGTCAAAACGCAGTCGATAGTTAAGAAATGGATAAATCTGAATGACGAACAGATGAAAAAATAAATAAATAATATTAAATAATAAGAT